>MDTF01004398.1_pt1 | contig 24683 bp, 16 predicted proteins | sample 811191 | NCBI WGS metagenome assembly MDTF01 (sample SAMN05326649, study PRJNA326480) | marine metagenome | isolation source: seawater | place: Southern Ocean | collected 2011
AAGTTAATTTTGAGGCGCGCCCAGACTTTGATTTATTGCAGGCAATGGATACTTATCAATCGCTCCTCCTTCCAACTATGGCGTCAAGAACAGGTGACGATGAATACAATATTTTAAAAGAAAAAGTTAACCAACTTGATCCTGACGATAATAGTGAGTCTGCCTACACACTAAGAAAACAAATATCATCCTTAAGAGATTATAACCGTGCCAATAACGATCGTACTCATCTAAGGTGGAAATGGCATGAATTTTTTAAAGAATACGATGCTATTATAACTCCCGTAATGGCTACAGAGGCTTTTGAGCATAACCACGCGGGTTATGGTGAGCGAACAATTATGGTTGATAATGATGAGCGACCGTATTTCGAGCAAGTCTTTTGGGCGGGAATTGCAATATGCAGCTACCTACCTTCAACTGTTATCCCAACTGGTTTAACAGAAGAAGGCCTTCCTATTGGAATTCAAATTATAGGGCCAGAATATGGTGATTTAAAAACAATTGGTCTTGCTAAACTTTTAGAAGAAGAAGGTTACAATTTTACCTCTCCTGCAAATTATCCTGACTAAGTTATATTTAGAAAATTAATTGTTTACATTAATTATTTTATTAATAATAAAGTTACTGCATGTGTGGTATTTGTAATAAAATTGGCATGAGACATGAAGATCTTAATTTACAGGAATCTTCTTCTATACCTCCTATATATAAAGCTGCAGCTTCTTCCTCAAGTACATTAAATTTTAATGAAGGCGATAATATTATTATACCTTCAGAAAATGGCGTCACCTACAGAGGTTTAGGTGGAAATGATGCATATATAATTTCAACTAATACTACAGAGCCAAATAGTAAAATAGAGATTGTTGATACTAGCGGCGACAATATTATTCAGCTCATAAATGGTTTAGTAATTTCAAAATCTTTATTTACCTCAGATGCTATGAGATTAACTTTATCAGATGGGTCAGTAGTAACAATTAATGGTGCTGATAAATTTACTTTTGAATTATCTGGAAATCTGACAAATGGATCTCTTGGGGATAAAAAAACCTTTTCAGAGTTTGCAAAATATATGGGCCTTGAAGCACTACCTTCATCAGGAAGTGATGAGGGAAATAAAAATATCACAATTCAATCAAATCTAGATAATGAAGAAGCTCAAAAAGAAGAAGCAGATAATACTACAGCAACTAGTAAATCCAGAGTCTTACAAAAAGATTTATCAAATCTTCCTTTGAAAAATTTTGATAAAATACAATCTAATCAGAAAATAGAAATAAATCTTAAAGACTTCTTCAGTATTCCAGAAGTATCACCAACTGGATCCACAGATTTATCCTTACTCAGTAATCTGGAAGATACTAATGTTATAATATTAGAAAAAACAAATTCTAGGGCCGCATTATCATTGAAAGAAAATATAATAGGAATGGAGGTTCTTGATCTTAACTTTCTTAATATCGATGAAGGAAGTCTAAAAATTTCTGAGCACTATTATAACGCCTATTATAAGGTTATTGAAGATCCTCCTGTAGAAGGCTATGATTATTATTGGCGGGATGCAGACACAAATTTTATTTTTTTTGAATTAAAAGATAATATTTTAAGTCTTTATGGCGATAACTATATAAATGAAACGGGTCTGTCTAGTGATGACTTAGAATACACAGAGGCACAATTTTATTATAAGTACACTAATGATAAAGGGGAAATCAGCCAGTCTTGGATGGCATCTGAAAATTTTAAAGTTAAATTATCCTACAAATCAAAGGGTATAGAAAAAGAATATATTGTCAGCCTAGATTCAGTTTTTAATGCTGCAGATGATATATCAACATATAAAGATAAAATAAACTCTATACCCTCATATTCTTCCATAGAATTTGAAATCCAAGATAATTCACATCCTTTTTTTACAAGAGACCAGATTCTTTTGGATGGTTCAAAGCTCTCTCTTAAAGGGGGGGTAGATAATGGGGAGGTTTTCCCAGTCTATTTAAAGGTTAGAGCTTCTGCAATTAATAGTGATGATTTTGAATATACTAACCCAGAAGATGGCTATAAAGACTTAGAGCTAACCATCATGATGACCGATGATGACTACATTAAGACACAAAGTTCAAAAATATTAGAGAGCAAAGATAACGAAACAAGTATATCAATAATAGAGGATAATCCCGGTGATATTTTATTAGATTTGTCTGATTTTAATATTGACCCTGGAACAGCTAAAATAAAAAATGTCACAATTAATCACTTGAAAAATTACAAACCTTTTGAGCCAAATATTTCTAAAACTTTTTATATAGATGACAATGTTCTTAAGTTTACAGAAGGAACACTCTACGATTATGATAGTGATAACCTATCGTGGATAAACCATATTAAAAATGGTACTGATGCAAATAATACTCAATATGGGTATGCATGGATGGATAATGGTTTTACATCAGATGTTAGAGATAATGATTTTGAGATTACATTCACATATAATTCAAATAATGAAGAATTTGAGCATATTGTAAAAATTGTTGAGTACGAAAATACTACATATGGAAGTGCTTTTTCTTCAGATTACATTCTTACTTACAGTAACGAAATAACTAATAATGTATTTATCAACGCGCTAAACATAGATAGAAGGTTACCTCATTTAAAATCAGAAAAGGAAAGTTATCTGATGAAAGAATCTGAATGGAATAATTATGAGACTACAATTACATATAGCTTTCTTGACCCTAATAAAGAGGAATTTCATTATTTAGGAGCCTTTAAGGATACTCTATATTTTAACCCTTATAATTATACAGATACCGCTCATTCTTATAATGATATAGCCAAAAATATGATTAGAGGTATCCTTGAAAAGACTTCAGAAATCTTTAAAATTACTTTTGAAGAAGTTGATACTGATATAGCGCAAATAAAGTTTTCTTTATATACAACAACAAGCAAGAATGGTGCATCAAATTATGCCAGCTATCCAAGCAACAGTCCTGGAGATCATGTTTTAGTAGGAGATGAAAGTACTTTTAAAGATGCAAGTTGGGTCTCGATTAATCCTAATGGAATTATATATAGTGTTGCCGTACATGAATTAGGTCATAATTTAGGTTTATCCCATCCTTTTGATGGTTTTAGTATCGGAAGAGAATATGCAGATTCTTATTATGCTAACGAACTATTTACTGTTATGGCTTATGCAACATTTTGGTCAAAAGATCTTAATATTTATGAACTTGAGCCTGAATCAGGAGAGTATTCTTCGTATGTCGACTCAATATCTGGAATTACAAAAGAAGACTATTATGGCCCGAGAACTGAGTACGTAATCGCTCAAGAAAATTGGGGACGTGATGACATACTGACTTTGGGTTACATGTATGGATTAAGAGACAATTATAATAATGATGATTCAATATATATATTTCATGAAGAAGAAAATATTTTTACAACTATCCATGATATGGGTGGTTATGACACCATAGATCTATCAAATTACAGTTGGAATATGGAAATTGATCTTAATCCGGGGGGTGTTTCTGAGGTAGGAACGAATCAAGAAAGGCTTCATTGGAATAGTTCAGAGGGAGAAAAAACAGGAGATGTTTTTACTTTAAGCTGGGAAACAGTAATTGAGAAATATATAGGTTCAAGCGGATCAAATTTAGTTACTCTTAATAATAAAATCTCAAACACCGTTGATCTAAGTATTAGTAAAAATACAAATACCATCAAAAAAGCTATACCAACTGATATTATTCTTGGAAGCCCTAATGATGATTATGTTCATGTAACAATTTCAAATCTAGAAGAAATTAATGACTCAATTAATATTGATGGAGGAGAAGATTTTGACTGGCTAGTCATTCATGCTCCAGTAAGAGAAGCAACGTTAGATGTTACAGTTATAGTATCGAAAGATAACGATAAAGCTCTCGTTGCTTTAAAAGAAAATATAAAAGGAATGGAGGTTCTTGATCTTAATTTTCTTAATATCGATGAAGGAAGTCTAAAAATTTCTGAGCATTATTATAATGCCTATTATAAGGTTATTGAAGATCCTCCTATAGAAGGCTATGATTATCTTTGGTGGCCTGTACACAAAAATTTTATTTTTTTTGAATTAAAAGATAATATTTTAAGTCTTTATGGCGATAACTATATAAAAGAAACGGGTCTGTCTAGTGATGACTTAGAATTCACAGAGGCACAAATTTATTATTCATATATTGATGATAGAGGTGAAATCATCCAGGGCAACCAGGGTTGGTATCCAACAGAAGATTTTAAGGTTAAATTATCCTATACATCAGAGGGTATAGAAAAAGAATATATAGTCGAAATTGACTCCATTTATAATAATAAGACCCCATATTCTGAATACTTTGAGCCTGAAGAGGATCTTAACCTAGATTTTAATTTAAAAGATTTATCAGCCCATTTTGATAACTTCGAAGGCTTTGATTTCACCAATACAGAAAAAAATAAAATAACCGTCATTGAAAATGATTTTGTCTCAGGTATTAAAATTAAAGGTGATAGCAATGATGAGGTTTCTTTACCTGAAGATGCCGTTCAGTTAAATTCTGATGATCTTTATCTTTATTATTCTTTAAATGAAGTTGAAATTGGTATTTCTGTTGATTTAATATTGGTTTAATTAAAAACGACAGTTTTTATACCATTCAGCATAATACGTCTTTCAGAATATAGTCTTACAGCTCTTAAAAGAACCGATGATTCGATATCATATCCACTTTGTTGCATGCTCTCTGGAGAAGTACTGTGATCTACTCTTCGAATATCTTGCTCAATAATTGGACCCTCATCTAAATCATCTGTTACGTAATGAGCAGTAGCGCCAATGATTTTAACTCCCCTTTCATGGGCTTGATGGTATGGCTTAGCGCCCTTAAACCCAGGCAGAAAAGAGTGATGGATATTAATACAGTCCGAAGTAAGACCGTTAAGAAATTCTGGTGACAGGATTTGCATATATCTCGCTAAAATAACAAGTTCAGCATCATTTTCTTTAATAATATTTTTAAAAAGATTTTCCTGATCATTTTTGGTTTCAGCTGAAACCGGTAGATGATGAAAAGGGATTTTATTCCATTCTGAGAAACTTCTCGTATCATCATGATTAGAAATAATAGCTTTAATATCTATTGAAAGCGCATCTATTTCCCAGCGATGAATAATATCATTAAGACAATGGCTATATTTACTAACTGCAATAACTGTTTTACAAGGCACTTCAGCATTATAAAAATTACACTCAATATTAAATTCACTTAAGTCTTTTAAGAATCTACTTTCAAAACTTTCAAGGTCAAAAGCTTTTGAATCATTTTTTTGAAAAGCAATACGATTAAAGAACCTTTTTGTGTCATGCGCACTAAAGGATGAAACTTCTGTCATAAATGCATCATTACTTGATAAAAATTGAGTCACAGCAGCAAGTATCCCAGGCTTATCTGGGCAACTAAATTGTAATATTACTTTTTCTGCTTTCATTTTAAACTCTCTGTTTATTGAAGACCAAACGCTCTTCCAACAAACCAAAATGTACCCAAGGCAATTAAAATAATTGCCGTAATGTTAAATAAATAATCTTTGTACTTAATTAATGATGATTTCCTTAGCATGTAAAGGATTACTATCGCAAGTATAACTACTAAAATCTGACCAAGCTCGACGCCTAAATTAAACCCTAGAAGTGCTGTTACAGTTTTATCTTTTGGTAACCCAAGATCAAGAAGTACACTTGCAAAGCCAAACCCATGAATTAATCCAAATACTAATGTTAAACCCGGATTATAATATTCGGCATCATTCCTTGTTCGTACAAGCATTGAGTAACTGTATGTAAATATAATAAGGCCGAGCCAGGTTAAAGGTGAGATAACCCCACTAAATAAAATTGAAAGAATAAAAAGAATTGATAAAAATCCTACAGATCCAATAGTGAATGAATTCTGATTTTTATCATCTAGAATGAGTGACTCGCTTGCTACAAGTAAAATAGTAAACCCGATTAAAGCCTCAATTGCTATTGTCGATGGCTGAATAAGACCGAGGGCAGCAAGAGCTAAAGTAATGGAATGACCAACAGTAAAACCAGTAACAATCAATAAGACTTTTTTTATTCTTACTGTAATGAGTAAAAGAGCCATTAAAAAAGCTAAGTGATCGTAACCAGACAAAATATGCTCAAATCCAAGCTTAATATAATCAAAGAAAATTTGTAATGAGCTTCTTTGGTTTTTTCCTGATGAGAGGGAGAAGTTAGCCTCTCTTTGGGTGGAGGTGAAAATTGTTTCTTGCCAATCATTGGAGCCAATCCGAATACGTGCAAAATGAATATGGCCAGCAGAAGCTGAAAAAAAAGAATTATTTTCTATTCTCATAATTCCCTTAGTCTCGGAACAATTAAACTTTAACAAGGATTTTAAAGAATTATCATCAGTCACTTTTATTGGAATATCAGGATCCAGATCACAGCTTTTTTCATTTATAAATACTCTGATATTTTTCTTAAGGTGACTAGAAAGCTGTTCGCTAAGATTATTTGAATATCCATCAAGAACAGGCAAAAGTGTAACTTGTCGTGATGCCACTGAGAATACCGCCATTATATTGCCATTTTCAACAGTCCAATTAGAGAATGATTGACTAATTTGATGGGCCTTAAGGTCTAAAAAGCTAAAAATTAAAACAAGAAAAACAAAAAATAATTTTAATTTATTCATTAAATTTCTCATCATAAATAACGCTATATCTTTCCCGCAACCATTTAAGATAATTCGTTAGAGCTCTTTCATCAGATCGTCTTATATACTCGGCCTTAACTTTTTCATTCATTTCAATAAAGGGAAGCGCTTCACCTTTTTTTGAATCAACGAGATAAAGAAAATTGTAACCGTTGCTTGTTTCTATCTCACTAGTGATTTGACCATCCCTTAGGTTAAAAGCATTTTTTACTAAAAGAGGGTCCAAATAATCCAAAAGTTTTCTCTCAGGAAGGTAGGTATCTGGAATTTCAGGTAAAAATTGGTCGCCTTTTAGTAAAGACACCTCATCGAAATCTTCTCCATCAATTAACATTTCACGAATAATATCTAGTCTATTTTCATCTTCACCGATGGTACCAAATTTAATAAAGAGTTTTTTTAACCTTAGCTCCTTTGGAGGTAAAAAAAATGCAATATTTTCAGTATAAAATTCAATTAAAACATCATCGGTTATCTGGAAATCATTGTTTTCCGATAAGATACTATCTACCATTGAATTAATGATCATTTTTCTTATGGGATTAGAATTTTGAGGTAAATTTAATTCTACCCCTCTTTGTAATAAAAGCTGTTCATCAATTAAGCGTTCCAAAACTAACCTTACTTGCTCAGGGGTAATAGAATTTTCTTTATTCATAGCTAAGGCATTTAGTGCAAGATCGAGATCAGATTGTAAAATAGGATGATCATTAACCAAAGCAACAATATTGGATTGGGTCCTATCTAACTTTTGATTATTAAATATTCCTAGAAAAATAAGAATTAGACCAATAGTAATGCCTAAAAGAAGAAATACATTTTTATTCATTACTAGTCTCAGTTTTTAGAAATATATATAGGCGAAGACCACGCTCTATGCTCTTCTTTTGATAAACACTGATCGCTAGAATCAACTCTATAATCTCCCCAGCATGGATTTACTGCTATGCAATTACCGTCGCTGTCATAAGTACATCTCAATGTATCACCATTTATTGTGTCTGTTGCTTCTTGAATAGCCCTTACATAATAAATAGATTTTCTACCTTCCTCAATAAAGTCTGGATCTTCAAAATTCACTTCACAGCCACTATCCCCGTCACAAGGTAAAACCATCCATGGATCTTGAATTAAATCCTCAACATTTTCATCTTTATTTATTTGAGGTGTAATTTTTACTACCTCGATACGAGAAATATTTAATCTTTCTGAAGAGGGGTTGTAACATTCTCCGCCACACAAAGTATCAATTTTTTCAGCTGGTAATCCGTCCATAGCATAATCCTCGCAGCCAGCTTTTTGTTTAAAAGCTCCTACAGCTTTTACATTGAATTTTGGATTCTCAGATTTTTCGATAGTTGATCCCATTGGGTGTAACTCTGGTCCAGAAATTTCATCGAACCATAAAAGTATTCTTGGACCAGATGTTCCATATATTTCTTTCTTTTCCATTGCATCCCAAATGGCGTTCCTATTTCTTCCCTCAGAATGAACCGCCGCAAGACCTCCTTGAGTCCAAAAACTTTGCTGGCGTTCAAGTTCAGTTAATTGAAAACCAGCATAGGAGCTTAATAATTCAGCACGGGAAACTTCAGTAATAAATGAATTTTTTGGTTCAGTGTTTGGTAAAAGAAAGCCTCTATAAAATTCACTTCTAGCCCCAGCAGCTTCTGTTGTTAATTTTCGGTCTACTGGCTTATATCCTGTTCCTGGTCGAGCCCTATGATTATCTGATGCTGCAATGAATCCCCAATTAAAATTTTGTGGTTCTTTTGAATCAAAATTTGTAATTGCTAGTCCATATTGAACTGAAGTAGTTGGGTTATGATTAAACGCAGGCAAAAAACAATCTTGGCATTGTCCGGAGTTAAGATAATCTTCTGTATTTTCTCCTGGAACAGCTAAATGAAAACCAACCCCTAAATTCGCTGTTACTTTCCTTGCTTTTTCAGCCCTAAGAGAGCACTCCTCTTTCCCCAAACCTTCACTTAAGCATCTTGCTTCTATAATTTGACCGGCTCTCCAGCATGAAGGAAGAAAATTATCACTTGGCATAGGGCATGTAGGATTTTGAATATCACCTATAACTTGTCGATAAGGTCTAAATTCTTCAGAATTTCCATGACCTGACATAACCTCTATTATAGGAAAGGCCTCCGGTCGCATTTCTTTTTTAAGTTGTTTATCCCATGACGTAGTTGGAGGAGTATAAAACCCCCAAGATGAACCATGTGGAATAATCATAGGACTTAGAGATTGTTCCTCAAGACGCCTCACTAGTTCACCTGGATCCTTTGCTTGCTCAAAACAATCTTCAGGCAATTCATTTGAAGGTAAGCTTGCATCACAAGATGGAACATCACGGGCTTCTTTTAAGAAAGTCTGAAGATTAGCATATTGTTGAAAATTCTTAATATCTAAAAAACCCAATAACTGAAAACTATTTGATGTATTACTAGTATTATTTCTTAAAGTATTAACTGCTATTCCTGATGCAGCAATTGGTCTTTTAGCAACTTTTTCGTCTTCTAAATCTTTAAAAATAACATTTTTATGGCCATAATGTTCCGCCGGATTACCGCCAACTTGGGTCCATTCAAAGCCAATAAATGAAATAACGTCAGTACTTTCTTCTTTATCAGAAGCAAAGGAGCATTGGCGGATAAGGTCTTTAGTTTGTTTCCACTTTCTAGGTGATGAAGCCTCAGCATGATCAGTAGTAGCCCAAAAATCAATTCCGGAACAATAACGAGCATAATCGCAGGCGTCGGACATTGGCGCTGATCCTGAGCCATTTAACATTGGTAGGGTCCACAAAAAAGCATCAGTAGAAAATGTAGTATGAACATGTAGATCGCCAAAAAGAATCTGCTTTGGTTCTTTGACGCCGACTTCTTTAGAAGAATCAATTTGTACTTTTGTTCTTTGAGAAATTACTCTATCGGGAATCATTTTACCTTCGATAGTGCCAACTTGTTCTAACTTACCAGTCCAGCCGTAATACATCCCGCCAGCAAAATAAACACCAGCAGCAAAAATAAATAAGGTAAATAAACTGATTAATTTCTTCATAAGTTAAATCCTCCCAAGACTTAAGTTAAAAATCCTTGTATTTTAGCTGCTTCTTGTCTGATCTTTTCAGGACCACCAAGTATTTGTCGACTTAAACCTATTCTTTTAAACCAATAATGAATACCTAAAAGATCAGTAAAGCCCATTCCACCAAAAACTTGTGTTGAAACTCTTGCAACATCCTGTCCGACCTCAGATAAATGCGCTTTAACATGACAAGATAAAAGGTCTGCTTCTTCTTCTATATTATCTTGCGCATAGGCAGCATACCAAAGTAAAGAACGGCAAGGCTCTAGATCTGCAGCCATTTCCGCACACATATGTTTAACAGCTTGAAATGAGCCAATTGCTCTATCGAATTGTTTACGATCAAGAGAATATTCAACAGCTTTTTCAATCATATTTGAACTAGCACCTAATATATCTGCTGCAAGAAGGACTCGCCCAACATTAATAGTTTTCTGAATTGCATTTTTTCCACCTGGTATTATTTCAGCGTCCACTGAGTCAAAGATGATCTCAACAACAGGGCGAGTTGAGTCTATGGTCGGTATTTCACTAATTGTTACACCTGGGCTTTCAGTATCAACAAGAATAAGATTTTCACCTGCAACTGTTATAATAATCCTAGGGCTCAATTCACCATCGATTGCAAAAATACTAGTCCCTGAAACTTTCAGGCCCTCTAATTCCAATCCAGCATTACTTCTTTTTCCAACAGCTTCCGTTAGGGCGACACATGCGATTATTTCTCCAGACGCAATTAATGGAAGCCATTTTTCAGCTAAATTATTTCCTTTTTTAAATAATAATGCCGTTGGAGCCATTGCTGAATTCCCAATCCAAGGTGTTGGGACAGCATAACGTCCAAATTCCTCTGCTATTAAAGAGGCCTCCAAAACCCCCAATCCTGAACCACCGTATTCTTCAGGAATTAAAAGACCTGGAAGCCCCATTTCAACTACTATTTTTCTAATATTCTCTCGAATACCCTCGCCACCCTTAGAGTGATTTCTTAAGAGATCTATATGAACATTATCATTAAGCATTTTTTTTACGCTATCTGATAAAATTTCTTGTTCTTCAGATAATGCAAATTCCATTATTTTTTTCCTTCCAGCAATGGTTTAGGCTCTCTAGGCATGCCGAGTCCTGCCTCACTAATAATATTTTTTTGAATTTGAGCTGTTCCCCCTCCAATTATAAGGCCTAGATCAAACATAAACTTCCATTGCCATTTTCCTGAGCCATGGTCATGATTGCTTTTTCCGTAAATTGTTCCCAGCTCACCAAGTAAGTCAATTGCAAATCCAGCTAGATCATGATTCAGCTGACATCCATTTAACTTAACTATTAATTTTGCCATTTTAGCATCTATTTTTTTATGTGATGCTGTTAATAGTCTTAAACTATTAAAAGACATGCTTAACACTCGAGCTTGGAGTCTCATAAGGCGATCCAAATAGACTGGATTATTAATAAGTTTTTCTCCATTCACAGTTTCTTCCTGCATTAAATCTATAATTTCTTTTAACCTTGAAGCAGATTGATTGGGGTCACCCAGCATTCCCCTTTCGTGGGTCAAAGTGGCATTAGCAACGTACCAACCCTCGCCTCTTTTTCCAACAATTTGAGATTTAGGAACTCTGACATCAGTAAAAAATACTTCATTAAATTCTGCATGACCAGTCATTGTCATTAATGGCCTTACTTCAATACCGAGTGTTTTCATGTCAATTAAAATATAAGAAATACCCTTATGCTTTGTTGCATCAGGCTCTGTTCTGACAAGACAAAACATCATATCTGAAATTTGAGCTCCAGAAGTCCATATTTTTTGTCCATTAATTATAAAGTCATCACCATCGTCGACAGCTTTAGTTTGTAGGGATGCCAAATCTGACCCTGACCCAGGTTCGGAATAACCCTGACACCATACAACTTCGCCACTAATAGTTTTAGAAATCCAGGATTTTTTTTGTTCATCGGTCCCTAGCTCTAAAAGAGTAGGCACAAGCATTGATATACCTTGATTAGCCATACCCATAGGAATACTGGACTGACTAAATTCTTCAGCAATAATTCTTGATTTTAATACATCTGATTCTGCACCAAAACCTCCGTACTCCCGAGGTATAGTTCTGGCAGCATAACCATTATCGATTAATTTTTTTTGCCACTCTAGCTCTTGTTGATTAGGCCTAACAGGTGTTCTAGCCTTACCAACCATATTTGAATTTTTATTAAGAAAGGAGGTTATCTCTTCTCTAAAAGATACATATTCCGGTCCTTCATTTAAATCCATTTATTAGCTCCATTTAGCTTCGTTTTAAAGCAAATTTTAAATATAAAATGATGGTATACTACTTAAATCATAAGACAATACATGAAAAATTTAAGCTAAAGTACCGCACCTAAAATTTAATATTTTATTTTACAAAATTAATAAAGGTAGATAAAACAAATGTAATAAAAATAAATAATTATCGTGATTTATTCTTATTCATGCGATTTAAAATAAAAAAGTAAAATGAAAAACGATTCTAAAGATTTAAACAAACTTATAGGTAAGTAGATGAAGAAATTATTATTATCACTTCTAGTATTTTTAGGTGTTAGCCAAGGAAATAGTATTGCACAAAATTTTCCAGAAGGAACAAATGCCTTTTCTTTTAGCTTTGAATCTATTGACGGAGGTCAACTAAACCTTTCTCAATACAAAGGAAAGGCTCTTCTTGTTGTAAACACAGCATCGTTATGTGGCTTTACAGGACAATATGAAGGCCTACAAAGTTTATGGGAAAAGTATGAAGAAAAAGGTTTAATTGTTATTGGTGTCCCATCAAATAATTTTAAAGCTCAAGAACCCGGAAGTGATGACGAAATAAAAGAATTCTGCGAAACAACTTTTGGTATTAATTTTCCTATGACCACTAAAGTTAATGTTAAAGGCGATGATGTTCACCCATTTTATGTTTGGGCAAACTCTCAGTCAGGCGAGGAGCCAAAGTGGAATTTTTATAAATATTTAATTGCGCCTGATGGTACATATAAAAATATTTATTCAATGATGACAAAACCAACAGCAGGAAAACTTATTACCGCCATAGAGAAAATACTCCCAGCAAATTAGAATGAAAAAAATACTCTTTCTTATAATTCTTATGGTAACTGTTACTTTCAATACGGCAGATGCACATATTGAAATTAGCAATTCCTGGGCTAGATTGATTCCAAACGGAACAGGAGCTTTATTTCTCGACATAAAAAACTCCCACTCTGAATCGGATATTTTGATTGGGGCATCATCCCCAAGTGCAAATTCCGTTATGATACACAAAACTCAAAGAAAAAATGATATCACTCATATGAAACATCTAATGAAAGGTATAAATATACCTGCCGAAGGAGAGGTTTTTCTGAAGCCGGGTAGCTATCATATTATGCTGTCAGGGTTAAGTAAGAATCTCAAATTAGGTGATAAAATTGATGTCATACTTGAATTTAAAAATAATGATAAAATTACTGTACAACCAACCCTTAAAATGAAACCTCCGTTCATTAAAAATTAAAAAGGCTACAAAGATGTAGCCTTTCAATTAATACAATCATATTTATCTGATAATTATGAAGCGGCGTTATAACCTAAAATAGCTTTTATTTCTAAAAACTCTTCAAAGCCTAGTTCGCCCCACTCTCTTCCATTTCCAGATTTCTTATAACCTCCGAACGGAGCTGAAAAATCAGGCCCAGCTCCATTAACATGAACATTCCCGGATCGAATTTTCTCAGCGACCTTTTGAGCTCTTTCCTGACTTCCAGAAACATACCCTGATAATCCATATTCAGTATCATTGGCTATCGAAATAGCTTCGTCTTCATTCTTGTAGGGAAGAATTGAGATTACAGGTCCAAAAATTTCTTCACGCGCAATAGTCATATCATTGCTTACATCAGAAAAAACTGTAGGCTTAACAAAGTATCCAGCGTTGAGACCTTCGGGCTTACCTGGGCCTCCAGCCACTAAAGTCGCACCTTCTTCTATACCTTTTTCAATAAGAGATTGAATTTTATTAAATTGAACCTCACTTACAACAGGTCCCATCCCACCTGGCGCAACATCAATTGGATTTCCGACAACAGTTGCATCGGCAGTAGCTTTAGCTATTGCTACGGCCTCAGCTTGTCTATCAGCAGGTACAAGCATTCTTGTAGGAGCATTGCATGATTGGCCGGAGTTAGTGAAAACACTTCCTACTCCCCCAGAAACTGATTTATTAAAATCAGCATCATCGAGAATAATGTTTGCAGATTTTCCACCTAGCTCTTGAGTTACTCTTTTAACACTGTCTGCAGAAGCCTTAGCTACAGCAATACCCGCTCTTGTAGAACCAGTAAAAGACATCATATCTATATCAGGGTGAGAGGACATAGCTTCGCCAACATTAATACCATCCCCGTTTACTAAGTTAAAAACTCCCGCAGGAACTCCTGCCTCATCCATAACTTCAGCAAATAAAATAGCATTTAAAGGTGATATCTCAGAAGGTTTTAAAATCATTGTACAGCCAGCAGCTATCGCTGGCGCTACCTTGCAAGCTATTTGATTTATCGGCCAATTCCAAGGAGTGATAAATCCACACACACCAATAGGCTCTTTACGTAATCTCGTGGTTCCTTTGTCTTCTTCAAATTCATAATTTTTAAGAATATTCATAAATGTTGCAAAGTGTCCTGCGCCAGTCGCTGCTTGAGCTGCTTTAGAAAGCCACAATGGTGCACCCATTTCTGATGAAATAGTTTCTGCAATTTCATCATATTTAGTTTGATAAACTTCTAGGATTTTACCCATAAGGGCTACTCTTTCTTCTTTAGAAGTTTTAGAAAAACTATCAAAAGCATTTCTTGCTGCTGTAACAGCCTTATCAACATCGTGACTATTACCCATAGCTATTTTACCAATAGATTGCTCTGTAGCTGGATTAATAACATCAAGGTGCTGAGGATTCACTGGATCAACCCACTCACCATTAATATAAAATTGGATACATTCTTTCATTTAACTCTCCTCTAATTTAAGATCAATCCTATTACAACACGACAGCAATAAAGCGACAATACCTTTTACATCTAAAAATAAATTCTTATAATCAAATTCTATTAATAATAAAAACCCGGGGAATAAAAAATGTCCAAACCATATCCAAAAAAAGATCACCTTACTGGTAATTTTGCGCCACTAAGGATGGAAAATAATATTGGCGACTTAATTATTGAAGGCGATATTCCTGCCGGCATAAACGGAACTTATTATAGAAATGGCCCAGATCCAAAATTTCCTCCTAGAAGTAATGATTCCCATTGGTTTGGTGGTGACGGAATGGTCCACGCATTTCATATAAATGATGGAAAGATTTCTTATCTTAATCGTTGGATGAAAACAATAAAATGGACAAAGGAAGATGAGGCTGGTGAAGCATTATTTTCAAGTGGAATGAATCCGACAGATGCAGATCCCTCAGTCCAAGGTCTTTCAACTGATGGATTGGCAAATACCTCGATTATCTCTCATGCAGGAAGGCTTTTAGCTCTAGAAGAAGCTCATGCGCCTTTTGAATTTGATCCTCATACCTTAGAATCTATTGGTTCGCATACTTTTGATGGAAAATTACAAGGGCCTGTTACTGCACATCCAAAAGTTGATCCAAAAACTGGTGAACTATTATTTTTTGGTTATATGGCGGATGGATTTTTTAGCGATAAAATTAGATTTACAGCCGTTTCTAAAGAAGGAAAAATTACTAAATCAGAACTTATTAAGGCGCCATTCCCTTCAATGGTTCATGATTTTTATGTAACTGAAAATTATATTATAATACCTGTTTTTCCATTAACAGGTGACTTTGAAAGAGTTATTAATGGAGGCCCAGCATTTGCATGGGAGCCCGACAAAGGTACCCATATATGTATTTTACCTAGAAATGGATCAGCAGAAGATGCGGTGTGGATTGAATCTGACCCGACATTTGTTTTTCACTATATGAATGCTTACGAAGAGAATGGCTCAATTATTAGTGATTGCATGGAGTTTGGCTTACCCCCTTTATTTCCTTATGTAGACGGGACTATGCCAAAACAATCTGAAGCTGAAGCAAGGCATGCAAGATGGGAGATTGATTTAAATAAATCTAAATTAACAAAAACTTCGCTGGATACGATTACAGGCGAATTTCCAAGATTTGATGAAAGATTTGCATTACAAAAATATACAAACGGATATTATGCTGGATCAATAGGGAACCACCCAAAAGGCATGTCTTTAAATTCTATTATTCACTATGACTATTCAACTGGTGAAAGGAGTTCCTATACAACAGAAGAGGGTGGCGCAGTTGGAGAGCCAGTTTTTGCTCCAAAATCTAAAAATAGTCCTGATGGCGAAGGCTGGTTAATTGCAACAGAATACAATGCAAAAGAAAACCGCTCTAATCTAATAATATTAGATGCAAGAAATGTAAGTGACGGTCCTGTGGCAACAGCTCAACTACCCCACAGAATTCCTCATGGTTTTCATGGTTGGTATGAAAACAGAGCCTAATTAAGGGAATCCTATAAGCAAGTATCAGTATGAATATTTATATATGCCTTTATATAAATTGATGCTCAAGGTACTGATGTTATCAAATTTAGATAATTAAGGAAAAAATTGAGTCTTTTATTAAAAATATTAACTTTATTAGCGTTTATTGTTTTTTCTAGTCAGATAATGGCTCAGGATTCATCCATTATAATCTATAATAAAGATTACTTTAAAACCTATAATATTACGAATGCAGCAGATGCAATAAAAAGAATTCCTGGCGTAGAGAGCTTTGTTAGTGCGGAGTACGGAAGTGAAAATTTAGACCCCGGTGCAAATGTTGAAAAAAGAGGATTTGGATCTTCTGGAACACAAATATTAATAAATGGTGTAAGGCAATCCTCGAAATCAAATGATATTATTGAATCATTAAAAAGAATAAGCTCTAGCGCTCTTATCCAAATAGAGATCATAAGAGGCTCAAAAGAGGGTCTTGATGTTCGTTCAGACGGTATCATAGTTAATGTAATTGCAGATACATCTTCTCTAAAAAGCTCGGGTACCTGGAGCATTGGTCTAGAGCAATTAACTTCAGGAAATAGTAAGTGGAGCAATGATATATCTTGGAGCAAAAGACTTGGAAAAACAGATTTAGTTTTAGGTCTTAAGAAATCAGGCTGGCTTAAAAATAGAGTATATAATGAATTCCATAACACTCCATCAAAGATTGAGTTGTATAGAAAAAGAGAAAACTTTGAATATGAGTCTGCTATCGAAGGGACATTTAACCTCAATACAGTAATAAATAAAAATAACACCATAAGAATTAATGGCTTAATGATAACAGAAGGGTCAGGGTCTGACCCTCAGACACAACTATATTACCCCCCTGAGGACATCAAAAGAAAAACGAGTTATAAGTTTATAGACTGGGATAGAACTCATAGCTTTGATAGCTGGGAAGTGGGAGGAGACTGGGAATATAAATTTAACCCTAAGAATTCAGTGAAAGTTTTGGCTGTTTTAAATGAAGATAATTTGAACCCTAGAGTATCACAATATGAAAACTCAGAAAATACTAGTTTAGAAAAACAAAAAATTGGTAAAGAAATAACTGACAGAACAGAATCTGAAAGAATTTTAAGAGCTAGCTTTCGGAGCGTTTTAGGAGAGGGGTCTTTAGAGTATGGAGCTGAAACTGCTTATAATAAATTAGATCGTTCTTTTGAATTGTTTTCTTTAAATGAAAATGGACAATTAAGTGATTCTGGTCTCTACAACTCAAAAGGTGTCGTTGAAGAAGACAGATATGAAACATTTATTTCATATAATTTTCCTATTAATGAAAAAATACGACTAGAGACCGCCTTAAATTATGAGTGGTCCGAAATCAGTCAGTCAGGTGATATCTTGCTAAGTAGGGAGTTTCAATATTGGAAACCTCGTTTTGATTTAAAGTGGGATTATCAAGAAAATAGGCAAATGCGTTTAAGAATAGAAAGAGCGGTTGGTCAAATAAACTTTGATGATTTCATTGCAAGCTATAATATTTTTGAAGAAAGAATTATCGCAGGTAACCCTGACTTAAAACCCTCAACATCCTGGGAAATTGAAATAACTCACGAACAAAGACTAAAAAATGATGGTGGTGTGATAACTTTTAAAATGCTTGGGGAACAAATAGATGGTCCGGTGGAGAGAATACCAATTGGTAGTTATGCTGCTGTAGGAAATCTTGGTACTGGTGAAAAATTTAAAATTTCTTTAGATTCAAGCCTAAGGATTAATAAGATTTTATCTGGAGGGGTGTTGGGTATAAGAGGTTATTATCAGCATACTCAAGTAATAGACCCACTTACATTAATAAAAAGAGACCTAGCATGGCTTTCTCCTTGGGGTTTTAAATTAACTTTAAGACAAGATTTAAATGGTGGTAAATTTAATTGGAGCGCTTCTGTATCTAGAAAAGGTCAGTTTTATATTTATGATCCATACCTGTATGGAAGATTTTTTGAAGATGCTTATCTTAATGGTGAGTTTAATTATAAAATTAATCCTAAATTAACATTAAGGGTTGTTGTGAGTGATATGCTCACCGGTATGGGTACAGGAAGAAAAACAATTTATAACGGTTTTAAGTCCGATAATAATATCTATATTCAAGAAAATTTTAAGGTCAAAAAACATTCAACTATTAAAGTTGAGCTAAAGGGAACTTTCTAAGTTCTAACCATTATTATTTGGGATATCAACATTTTCATCATATTCAACAACCTTATTAAGTCTTTTATCAAAAACAGCTATCATCAAACAAATTAGCATTAAAACTATTGCTAAAATATAAGGTGAATTAGGATTCCATATAAATAAAGTCATTCCCGTCATTGGGTTAATAAAAAATCCAGCTGCATATGAACTTACTAAAATACCTGCGGCAGCACCCTGCTCATCCTTATCAACAGCCAGAGATAGACCTGTAAATAACCCGGGCCCCATTAACGCTCCACCTACCCCGTATATTGCCATGGCTAAAGCAATTAAGGAGATTTCCGTGGATGAAACTATTAAAGACAAAGAGAGTATTGTAGCGCAAGCTCCTAGCCTTAAAAGAATTGCTGGTGTTGGAGAAAATCTTCTAATAATCCCTAGCTGAACTATTAAAGTTGCGATACCGGTGAAGATTAGCATACCACCTGTGTAAACAGATGCCTCAGTATTTGAATAGTTGAACTTATCTTGTAAATATAACGATAATATCTGCATTACTATTGCGCTTGTTTGACTTATGCACAGCCCCATTAATGCAAATGATGTAACTCTTGAGTCTAATGGAGTTAAGCTTACTTTGTGAACTTTAGCTGGTTTAATAGGTCTAGTTTTTTCAGGTAAATAAATCCAAACCAATAAAGCGATACAAGCCGTAATTCCTCCAAAAAGAAAATAAGGAACCAGGGGTCCTAATAAAACAGCAGCTGACGCCAAGCCAGGGCCAACAATGCCACTGATAGCAAATGCCGAACCCATTACAGCCATCATCCCTGATCGTTCTTTTTCAGTTGTTCTATCGGCTATATAAGCCATTGAAGCAGAATGAGCACCTGAACCAAGAAATCCATAACAGCCCCGAGTTAATATCAATAACCCAAATAAGGTACTTAGACTAACTTTACCCATCTCATTAAGCTTAAACTCTAGACCCATAAGAATGGTAGTAATAGCATAAATTACTAGGCCAAATATAATTATAGATTTTCTTCCGACGTGGTCACTTCGCCTTCCCCAATAAGGACTCATTAACATCCAGCCTAAAGCAGATAAAGAAAAAATAAAACCTACCTGAATTTCAGTTAGCCCTAGCCCTCTTGCGTATGGTGGTAAGACTGCAATAAAGAGTGTTTGCCCAGTTCCAATTGCAAACATTCCCAAAAAGAGAACCCTGAAACCTAATTTTCTCTCTTGCGGTGAAGTTTGAATTGATGTTGTCATTATAATGATTAACTGGCGTTACTTCCCATTGCGCCGTCTGCAAATCTTCCACCATCAACATTTAGCTCCGATCCAGTCATATATTCGGTTGTACATAAAAAAAGAATTGCATCAGCCATGTATTTTGGTAATCCGACCTCTCTTAATGGAGTTTCTAAAATAAAGAAATTTTTTAAATCCTCACTACCACCCTCTCCGCCTCCAACCATAGGTGTCCAGACGACACCAGGGTGAAGTGTGTTTATTTTAATATTTCTGTCAGCTACCTCTAGTGCTGCTGCTTTTGTCATTGAGGTAACTGCTCCTTTGGACGCACAATAACCAGCCGCATCTGGAAGCCCCATTTGACCCATCAAGGAAGAAACATTGACAATGGCGCCACCATCATTCATTTCAGCTAAACAATGCTTCATGCCAAGCCATGTACCGTCAATATTAACCGAACATATCTCATTGAAATCTTCTAAGGTTGTATCTAAAAGAGGCTTTAAAAAAAACTGCCCAGCATTATTAATTAAAATATCTATCGGGCCAAAATGTTCTTTTGCAGTATTAACAACAAGCTTCCAATTATCTTCGTTTGCCACCTCGTGCTGAACAAATATACCCTTACCGCCTTCTTTCAAAATTATTTTGCCTGTTTCCTCACCCGCTTCTTTATTACGACCTGTGAAAATTACCGATGCTCCCTCTTGAGCTAGAAGGATAGCAGTCTCCCTGCCAATTCCAGATGTAGCTCCGGTTACTATTGCAACTTTATTATCTAATTTAGCCATAATTTACCTTGCGCTCATTCCACCATCAACAGTTAGCTCAGCACCTGTCATAAAAAAAGATTCATCAGAGACTAAAAAAAGTATAGTTTTTGATATTTCTTGAGTAGTGGCCTTTCTGTTAAGTGGGATATTGGAAGCAATGAAACTTTTTTCATCAACTCCTTGAGAAAAAATTTTACTTACATTTGTATCAGTCAATCCTGGGTGTATAGAATTTACTCTAATCTTTTCTGGTCCAAGCTCGCAAGCTCCAGATTTCGCAAGAAGACGAACTCCTCCTTTAGCGGCACAGACTGCTGTCGCATTAGACGCCCCAACCTTTCCTAAGACTGAAGAAATCATAACTATTGAGCCGCCTTCACCATGCTCACGAATTGCCTTAGTTCCATACTTGAGACCTAGAAAGGAACCAGTTAAATTTGTATTAATTACATCTTTAAAATCCTTTAGAAGGCCGTCACGCATAGATTGCCAAATAAAACTACCAGCGTTATTCACAACACTATCAACACGCCCAAATTCTAGTAAGGTGGTACGAATTACATTATCCCAATCACTTTCAGATGTTACATCTTGATGAACATATTTGGCCGAAAATCCATTATCCAATATCTCTCTTTCAGTTGCACTCCCCTCTTCTTTTGTTCTGCAGGTCAAGACAACATTTGCACCTTCGAATGCTAAAAGTTTTGCAGCCTCGGCTCCAATACCCCTACCTCCACCAGTAATAATTATAGTTTTATTTTCAAGACTTTTCATGTAATTTTCCAATGATTCTTAAAAAGACAATACAAAGAAAAAGGATGAAACACTAGTGCTTCATCCTTAATTTTTAATTTAAACTCACCTTACCAGGAATTTCTTAACTCAACCATCCATGTTTGTGGATCACCCCACCCTTGGAACCGAACAGAAGGCAGAGAGTGTGTTCTATATTCCTCATCTGAAAGATTTCTTCCAACAAGTGCTATAGACCAGTTATCTGAATCGTATGTTAAGGTTGCATCAAATAATTCATACCCTTCTTCGACATCAGGTGCTGAAGAAGTTGTTAAATTCTGATCATCGTAACCACGATAAGTTATATTTGTATTTAATGAATCGCCATTACTTAACTCATATTCATGTAACACAGTAAGGGAAAAGCTTGTTTCTGGTATTCGAGCTAGTTGCGGTACTACACCAGATTCAAATAGATCGATTATTTGTCCGCTTGCAACAGGGGCTCCATTAACTCCAACACGACCAGATTCTACTTCAGCTTGATTTATTACCGGGTCTAGAAAGCCTAAATTTAATCTAATACTTAGTCCGTCAACTGGTGGTAGCCAGTATAACGTTAATTCCGCTCCCGATATCTCGGTTTCTTGATAGTTATTAATATATGTATCGGTTTGACTAAGGGCGCCAGGAGTACTCAGAACTGCCTGAGCCTGGAATCCCTCGGTTGTACTTTGAAAAATTGCAGCATTAATTTGTAGAGTATCGTTCATGAAGGAATTTTTAGTTCCAAACTCAAACATTTCCGTTAACTCTGGATCAAAGTTTCCATAATCACAACCTTCACAAGCATGGGCTTGTTGCGTAACTGGAAAACCCTGCGCATTCAAAGATGCAACTCTTGAAGCAGTTAATGTTTCAGACTGAGCTTGTCTCATAGAATATCCGCCGGATCTAAACCCTCTAGCATATCTAAGGTAAAAAAGGTTATCCTCTGTTGCCTTCCAATCTATTGTTGCCTCACCCATATAATCATCCCAAGAATCAGATTTAGTGGTTCGTGGGTTTTGAATAGGCGCATCTGTCCAAGATACGTTTCCATAAATAGGATCAATATCCGTTCCAAGCATGGCGTTATATTGAGTGTGGAATGTTTTGCTTTCATCCACATATCTAAAACCACCTGATATAGCAACTTTATCACTTACGTCATATCGAGCTAAAGCAAATATAGCTATTGATTCAGTGTCCTGACCTGAGGTTTGTAATGCTCCCCCGGGACCGGATGCAGCAGCTGTATGTTGCTGTAAGAAAATAGAATCTTTCCACAAGTAAATACCGGTAGTTAAGTTTAATTTATCGGTAATTTGCGAGTTTAATCGAATTTCTTGAGAAATTTGAGAGTAATGCTGATTACGTGCAGTGTGTAATTTACCACCAAGTATCGCTGGGTTTCCTTGCCCACCAAACAAGCCAGGAGTAGCATCAAAATCTTGCAATACATTATCGTGGACTTCAAGATAAGCAGTGGTAGCAGTTAAATCACCAAGTAAAGTCTTGGTGTTAACTTCGATACTTAACCTTGCCATATCCATATCAGATTGTTCAGGAAAATTTAAATTAACTACATGAGGGGGAAGTGCTTCTGTTTGTGAAAATAGACTTTCTGTTCCCCTAAAGGGAGCAAACGGAAATAAACCAATTGCGGGAACACCAGCCCCACTAAGTTCAGTAGCTGTAACTCCACCAAGCGCACATCCATTATCGGAGGCACCCTGAAGGCCAAAAGCTGCCCCAAAATTAGGCAAACAACCTGACCCAAAAGGGTTCCCGGAATAGGATACCGGGGCTGTATCACCACGATCATAGTACCAGTCACCAACAATATATATATCTGTATCGTCCCCGGCATCAATTAAAAATCTAGCGCTGGCTGCTGCTACATCCAGAGTGCCTGAATCTTCTTCGGTATATAGATTAGAATAATAACCTTCATGACCAAGTTTTCTAAAATTCCAACGTGAGGTCACTTTATCAGAAAGAGGAATATTAAGTATCAGACCTAACTCATGATGATTATAATCACCTACAGAAATTTCAGTATCAAACTCAAACTCATTTGATGGCTTATTTCTTTCAACAATTAAATTTCCACAAGAAGTATTTTTACCATAAACAACTCCCTGTGGTCCTGAATTAACCTGAACCTTAGACCAGTCAAATGCATCTAAAAGTGTTCCTGTGTTTGTTCCCATAAATAATCCGTCGACAATTAAACCCACGGGAGGATTTTGAGTCTTCTCAACCTCAGCATACCCACAACCGCGAACAAAAATTGCTCCTTGATTTCCTGAAGCAGAATTAATACCAATTTGAAGATTTGGAGCAAGACCATCTAAATCTCTCATGGTTGTAGGACGAAAATCATCAAGGGCTTTTTCATCAACAGCATAAACAGCAAGCGGAACCTTTTGAATACTTTCCTCAATCTTTCTAGAGGTAACAATTATTTCATCAATCTGCCTAGGAAGGGCCGATAGCTCTTCCGAAATTGCATCACCTGATAAAGAAAAAAGAAAAAAAGAAAAAAAGATGAATATATTAACAAATGAAATTTTCATTATGGTCTCTCTCTGAAGTAAAATAGGTTTTTAATTTATATTTATTTTTATTTTTGTTTGATATTAAAGACTTAACTTCTCAATTATAATACTCATAGTCAATAATTTAAAGAAATATAAATGTTACTTTTTTACAACATAATAATTCTTGAGTTTTTAGGATTAAATATATTATAGTTAACAATCTACTTTTAATGGGGAAAACAATGAGTGAAGTAATAAAGCCGATGGATGGAAATCTTGAAGATATAAATATCTTTGATCCTGAGTTAATGAAATGCCCACACTCTTTATATAAAAAATTAAGAGACGAATCTCCAGTTTATCAAGATCCGACAACAGGAGTCTTTCAAGTCTCGAAGCTTGAGCTAATTTGTGAAGCAGCTAGAAATGCAAAGGTCTTCTCAAATGATTTTGGTTCAATTCAAAAAGATGGTGGATCTTCTGACTACCCGCAAGAGGCAGCAGATATCATGCTTAATGAAGGCTATCCCTCAGTAAACACAATGCTAACAGCTGACCCGCCCCGACACACAAGATACAGAGGATTAGTCAATAAAGCTTTTAGTCCAAAAAGAGTGCAGGATATGGGACCTGCTATTGAAGTAAAGACTAACGACATAATCGACAAATTTATTGATACAGG
>MDTF01002563.1_pt1 | contig 24671 bp, 28 predicted proteins | sample 811191 | NCBI WGS metagenome assembly MDTF01 (sample SAMN05326649, study PRJNA326480) | marine metagenome | isolation source: seawater | place: Southern Ocean | collected 2011
AAACTTGCTGCAAAAACATGGATTGGCGTAAAACAATGTACACATTATTCAGAATCTAGACGTAGAGAACAAACATTGATTGTCGAAGATATTATGGCAAAGAATAAAATAACAGAACAAACACTACAAGATTGGCCAACAATTGCAAAACTACATAAAGAAGTCAGCAAAATAAAGGTTCAAGCTCACTCAGACTATATTGTTGATGAAATCAATGACTATGGACTAGATATTGATGTAGTAGTAGAATCAAAAGCAAAAGAATTAGCTGTACAAGGCTATTTAAAAAAATATGAAAATAACTTACAAAAAGTTTTATAGTGTAAGATATTTTTATTATATTAACTAATAATTAACAAAAATAGGAGAAAAAAATGGCAATTGACTTAGACGCAATTAGACGCAAACTCGGAGATTTACAATCTCAAACAACAAGGACTTCCCACTTATGGAAACCAAGTCCAGGAAAAAATCAAGTAAGGATTGTACCTTACCAACACAATAAAGATAATCCATTTCAAGAATTATTCTTTCACTATGACTTAGGTAAAAAGAACTATCTTTCACCAGTTACATTTGGCGAACCAGATCCAGTAGTAGAATTTTCTGAAAAATTAAAATCAACAGGTAATTCAGATGATTGGAAACTTTCTAAAAAACTTGAACCAAAAATGAGAACTTATGTTCCTGTTTTAGTTAGAGGTCAAGAAGGAGAAGGTGTAAAATTATGGGGCTTTGGTAAACAAGTATACACAGAGCTATTAGGATTCATTACAGATCCAGACTATGGTGATATTACAGATCCAGGTGCAGGTAGAGATATTGTAGTTGACTTTACTCCATCAGAAGGAGTTGGAACTTATCCAAAAACAACAATTAGAGTAAAGCCAAATCAAACTCCAGCAACTGTTGATAAAGCTATTGCTGAAAAAATTATGACTGGACAAGAAGATATTTTTAATATTTTTAAGAAAGTTTCATATGATGATTTGAAAAAAGCCTTAGAAGAATGGTTAGATCCTAGTACCGATGGTGAAGTAGCAAATGATTTACCTTGGGAAAATAATGACACTAAGAAAGAAACAGCTACTGCAACTTCATCACCTGCACCAGCATCAACAACAAAAAGCACAGACGACATATCGGCAGCGTTTGATGACTTATTTAAACAATCGTAAAGGAGAAAAAAAATGACTGAAGAACAAATGAAAAAGCACAAGAATATGGTTCATGCATTAGCAAAAGAACTAGAAGGTAGAGGACAAATGCACGGTATAGTATTAGAACTAGTTACTAAACTTTTGAAATCTATTCGCGAGGCAAAATAATATGGGAAATCAAGAAAAAGATGCACTGGCAGAACAACTAGCAACTTCTTTAAATAAAAAGTTTAAAGACTATAAAGTAGCTTATTTTCTTGATGGATCCGAAGATACTCCAACAGACTTAACAGAGTGGATATCTACAGGCTCATCAATGCTAGATTTATGTATATCAAATAGACCTAATGGAGGAATACCAGTTGGTAGAATTACCGAAATAACTGGATTAGAAGCTTCAGGAAAGTCTTTAGTGGCTGCACAAATTCTAGCAAATACTCAGAAAAAGGGTGGATTAGCTGTTTATATTGATACTGAAAATGCAATAAATGAGGAATTTTTACAAGCACTAGGTATTGATACCACAAAGTTACTTTATATTCAATTGGAAACAGTTGAAGATATATTTGAAGTAATGGAAAACATTATTTCAACTGTTAGAGAAGGTGAAAAAGATAGACTAGTTACTATAGCCGTAGACTCTGTAGCAGCAGCAACTACTAAAGTAGAGCAAGAAGCTGACTATAGTAAAGACGGTTGGGCAACCAGTAAAGCTATCATATTGTCAAAAGCAATGCGTAAAATTACAAACATGATTGGACGTCAAAGAATTGCATTGATATTTACAAACCAACTTAGACAAAAAATGGGAGTTATGTTTGGAGATCCTTGGACTACTTCAGGTGGAAAAGCAATTGCATTTCATGCTAGTTGTAGATTAAGGCTAAAACCTGCAGGACAAATAAAGGCAACTGTTAATGGTCAAGCTCAAACTGTAGGAATTAAAACAAAATGTGTAGTTGTTAAAAATCGTATGGGACCACCATTACGAACTGCAGAATTTGATATTTACTTTGACAGTGGAATAGATGATCTTGGTAGTTACCTTACCATTATGAAAGCATACAAGTTGATTAAGCAAGGTGGATCATGGTATACTTATACAAAGGCTGATGGAACTGATTGGAAATGTACTTCAAAAACTTGGAAATCTACGTTGTTAGAAGACGAAGAACTAAGAAAAGAAATATATAATCTTATTTGTGACACATTGATAATGGACTACAAGAGTGAAGACTTAGGTATTGACGATGTAGAAATTTCAACTGAACCAATTCCACAAGGATAGTAAACAAACTATCTCACTACTAAATTTTAGCAAGGACTCAGTTGAAAGATTGGGTCCTTGCTTTTTTATTGTTAATAACTTTTTGAAAATAACTAGCCAGGATTGTCCAGATTGAATAAAATTGGTTATATTTAACATATAAATAATAAATATGAAAAACAGATACAAGGAAATACTAGAAAGTCTCAATGAAGACACTGCACCAAAGCAACAAAATGATAGAATCTTAATCATAGACGGATTAAATACATTCATTAGAAGTTTTGCTGTAAACCCAAGTACAAACGAAGATGGCATACATGTTGGTGGTATGACTGGTTTCATGCATTCAATAGGATATGCAATTAGAAATATAAGACCTACTAGAGTTATTATATGCTTTGATGGTAAAGGTGGTAGTCAAAGGCGTAGAAAAATATTTCCAGACTATAAAGGAAATCGTAGAGTTAGAAAGCACTTAACAAGAGCAAACACTTTTCAATCCATTGATGATGAAAGAATTTCTATGAGTCAACAAATGAATAGACTAACTCAATATTTAGAGACTTTACCAATAACAACATTAGCACCAGAAAATATCGAAGCAGATGATGCAATGGCGTATATTAGTGAGCAAGTGTATCCAAAAAGTCAATGTATTTTAATGTCTACAGATAGAGACTTCTTACAACTTGTGTCTGACAGAGTACAAGTATGGTCTCCAACAAAGAAAAAGATGTATGTAAGAGATACCATTAGAGAAGAATTTGGACTAGAATCAAAAAACTTTATCATATTAAAGTGCATAACAGGTGATGGATCAGATAATATTCCAGGAATACGTGGTGCTGGAATTAAGTCTTTACAAAAAAGACTACCAATACTATTTGGTTCAAACCAAATACAGCTATCAGATGTTCTTGAATATGCTAAAGAAAATGGAGATAATACCCAGCTGTCAAAAGCATTAAGAGATTCTAAAGATATGTTAGAAACAAATCACAAGCTAATGCAACTACAAGACGTAGATATTTCAGGCCATTCTAAAGAGTCTATTATAAATATTGTACGATCAGATATACCTAGACTAAACAAACTAGAATTTGAAAAAATGATACTAGAAGATAATCTAAATGGAATATTTAAGAATCCATCTCTATGGCTTAGAGATTCATTTTTACCATTAGATAATATCATAGAAAAATAATATGAATAAAGACAAATTAAGTAATTTTGGATATAGCTTTCAGTGTAAACTAATAGCTTCGTTGTTCAAAGACAGAGTATTTCTACAGCAAATTATAGATATACTAGACCCATCATACTTTGAATCAGAAGCCAATATAAGTATTGTTCAAACCATTAAAGACTATTTTCACGAATACAAAGGTCCACCAACAATGGAAGTAATGTCTGTAAAAATTAAGGAAATAGAAAACGACATGCTAAGAACACAAGTCGTAGAACATCTTAAAGATTCTTATAAACAATTAGATGCTCCTGATTTAGAATTTGTAAAAGAACAAACTATTAAGTTTTGTAAAAACCAGGTATTAAAGGCTGCAATAATGGAATCAGTTAATCTTCTTGCAAGAGGAGAGTTTGAACAAATTAAAATGACCATTGATGAAGCAATGAAAGCAGGACTAGAAAGAGCCATTGGTCATGAATACATTGAAGATATAGATGCTAGATACTTAGAGTCAGTTCGAAATACAGTAGCAACTGGATGGGATGTAGTAGATGATATTGCAGATGGTGGATTAGGTAAAGGTGAATTAGGTGTAATGGTTGCACCATCTGGTATTGGTAAGTCATGGGCCTTAGTAAATGTTGGTGCAGCTGCAGTAAAAGCAGGCCTAAATGTAATACACTATACTCTTGAATTAAATGAGGCATATGTAGGATTAAGATATGATGCAGTACTAAGTGGAATACAAGCACAAGAACTTAAGTACCATATTGACGAAGTAAAAGAAATTGTAGGTAAGCTAAAGGGTAAATTAATTGTCAAATATTATCCAACTAAAGGCGCAACAGTTAATAGTTTAGCAAGTCATATTGAAAAAGCAAGAATGCAAGGATTTGATCCAGATCTTATTATCGTTGATTATGCCGATTTATTAAGAGGACATGGTAAAGAAGTACGACATGAACTTGGTAATATTTATGAAGATTTAAGAGGATTAGCTGGCGAACAGGAAATACCATGCTGGACAGCTTCACAAGCAAATAGGTCTGCACTTAGTGAAGACATTATTGGAGCAGAAAAAATAGCAGAATCTTATGCAAAAATAATGACAGCAGATCTAGTTATATCACTAAGTAGAAAAATAGAAGATAAGCTTGCAAACACTGGAAGATGGCATATAATTAAGAATAGATTTGGCCAAGATGGAATTACATTCCCAAGTATGATGAATGCAAGTAATGGACAAATAAATATACACGCACCTGATTCTTTAGATGGCCAAGAAGTACAACAAGATATGAACAACCATTCTGAATATCTTAGAAAAGTTTTAAAAAGTAAATACGATAAAGAAGTCGAGAAAGAATCTTAAATATGTATATATCGATATTTATTATAGACTGGCTGAAGCCGGTCATTTTTATCTAATATCAAAAAATAATAAAGGGAAAGAACAATATGGAAGTATCAAATCAAATACTATCAGAAATTACAGTTTATATGAAGTACGCAAAGTACGTACCAGAGCTAAATAGAAGAGAGACATGGGAAGAGTTAGTTACAAGAAACAAACAAATGCACCAAAAAAGCTTTCCTAATTTACATGATGAGATTGACGAAAAATACAAATTAGTATACGATAAAAAAGTACTTCCATCTATGAGAAGTTTACAATTTGGTGGTAAACCAATTGAAATATCTCCAAATAGAATTTATAATTGTGCATATCTTCCTATTGACCATCCTGATGCGTTTAGTGAAACAATGTTTTTGTTATTAGGTGGAACAGGTGTTGGATATTCTGTACAGCGACATCACGTAGAAAAGCTTCCAGTAATAAGCAAGCCCTTTCCAAAGAGAAAGAAAAGATTTTTAATCGGTGATTCTATTGAAGGATGGGCAGATGCAATTAAAGTTTTAATGAAATCATATATGAATGGTGGAGGTTGTAGAATAGACTTTGACTTCTCAGATATTAGACCTAAAGGTGCACAGTTAGTAACTTCAGGAGGTAAAGCTCCAGGTCCACAACCACTAAAAGAATGCATATTAAAAATTAAAGGAATATTAGAACAAAAAGAAACAGGACAATATTTATCTACTATAGAAACTCATGATATAGTTTGCCATATTGCAGATGCAGTACTAGCCGGAGGTATTAGAAGAGCCGCTCTAATTGCACTGTTTAATGCTGATGACGATATGATGATTGGTTGTAAAAGTGGAAATTGGTGGGAATTGAATCCACAAAGAGGTAGAGCAAATAACTCTGCAGTCTTAATGAGACATAAAATTACCAAAGACTTTTTCTTGGATCTCTGGAAAAGAGTAGAAAAGTCAAATGCAGGAGAACCTGGAATTTATCTAAATAATGATAAGGATTGGGGAACAAACCCGTGTTGTGAAATTGCACTAAGACCAAATCAATTTTGTAATCTTTGTGAGGTAAATGTTTCTAATATAGAGTCACAAGAAGATCTAAATGAAAGAGTAAAAACAGCTGCATTTATAGGAACTCTTCAAGCTGGATATACTAACTTTCATTACTTGCGACCAATTTGGCAAGAAACAACTGAAAAAGAAGCGCTTATAGGTGTTTCCATGACTGGTATTGGAAGTGGTACTGTGTTAGGATATGATATGAAAAAAGCTGCAAGTATAGTAAAACGAGAAAATACTAGAGTTGCAAAACTTATTGGAGTTAATCAATCAGCAAGAACAACGACCGTTAAACCTGCTGGAACTACATCATTAGTATTAGGTACAAGTTCAGGTATACATGCATGGCACAATGATTATTATATTAGAAGAATAAGAGTTGGTAAAAATGAATCAATATACCAACACCTACTTGCAAATCATCCAGAGTTAGTTGAAGATGAATATTTTAGACCACATGACACTGCAGTTATATCTGTACCTCAAAAAGCACCAATTGGAGCAATACTAAGAACAGAATCTCCTTTTAATATATTAGAACGAGTAAAAAAAGTAGCAAATGAATGGGTAAAACCTGGACATAGAAAAGGCTCAAATTCACATAATGTATCTGCAACAATTTCATTAAAAGAAGACGAATGGGACCTAGCAGGAGAGTGGATGTGGACAAATAGAAATGACTACAATGGATTATCAGTATTACCTTATAATGGTGGAACATATACACAAGCCCCATTTGAAGATATTACAGAAGAAAAATATCATACAATGATGAAATCATTAAGTGATGTAGATTTATCAAAGGTTATAGAAATAGAAGACAACACAGATCTTTCTGGTGAATTAGCTTGTGCAGGAGGAAGTTGTGAGATTACGTAAAGATTGGATACAAGAGTTATACGTTAAGGAGTTTATTAAACCAAAGCTTCTCCCAGAAGATTTTTATTGGGATGAAGGAATAATGGTGATGACTGAACATTACCATTTAAGGCGAGGAACCTGTTGTGGTTCCGGGTGTAGACATTGTCCGTATGAAAAAAATAGAAGACTTGAACAGGAAACTACTACTTCTAAAGAAGGAAATAGCAAAATTTCAAGAAGATTGTAAACACGAAAAACAACACGTAAAAGCTTTGCAAAATGGCGATGTACGAGTTTGCTGTCTACGATGCGATTCTGCATTAAGATGGCCAACACAACAAGAACTAAATGATTGGTTAAAAAAATGAAATACGTTATAGGAAATAATTTAGTAGCAACAATGGCAACATATCTTTTGCCAAATGTAAAACACCTGAAATCACCTTCTCCAGACCTAGATACTTGGAATATAGAAACATTTTACATTCCGTACTATTGCTTAGATTTTGTCAAGTCAGTTTTTCCAGGTGCAAAACTTACTAAATATGAATTAAGAACAATGTATGATATGAGAGCAACTCTATCTGCAGTAAAACCAAAAAACTTTGACCAAATATATAAATTATATACTAGAGGAAAGGTTAATGTAGAAAAAGAATACCTAAGGACAATTTCAGAATCATTAGATGTAATTTCTATAAACGGTGAATCACCTTTAAATTCTTTAATTATTCTGTATGATGAACTTAAAAAGTTGACTAAGGATAAGGTTGAAGAAACAACAATAAAAGAAATAGATGCATCTCAAAAGTTAATAAAACTAGAAGGTGGAATAGAATATGTATATGATAAACTATTGTACACTAGTGATTTACCCAGCTTATTGAGTCTTGATTCTAAAAAAAGTGTTGAATACTCTATTGAAAAGAACTATGTAAATAGTGAAACTTTTTCATTGCCGGTTGTAGATAAGTACGTATATAGGTGCAAATTAGAAAATGAGAATGATATTGAAATATCAAAAATATTTGACCAAATAGCTACTGTTGGAAAGCCTTGGTTTAGAAAAATATATTATAACGGAAGTGTTGTTTATGAATCACTTAAGCAAATTTTTGATGAAAAAATTGAAGGAAATACCGTACAAGAATATATAGAAGAATCTCAAATAACAAATACGTTAGGAATAACGAAGGTTACAGGAATTGACTTGCTTGGAAAATGTGCTGAATGGAATAATTCAGTTGGATTTGGTCATGTAATCCGTAGATGTAATTCATTACTTGAATATTACGGAGATGATGAAAAAAACCATAAAATAATTTTTCCAGGTCAAGAAAATTTATTATATTAACATATATGAAAAAATACGAAAATCTACATGACTGTTTTCAGTCTAAATTACAGGATATTACATACAGTGGTAATAAGGTAATGAGCAATAATAGTTCACAAACTGAATTATTATTTCAATCAATGGAAATTAAAGATCCAACTAAATTGTCTATTGAGCATCCATCAAGAAAATTTAATCCTGTATATTCTGTTCTAGAATTTCTATGGTATCTATCAGCCCACAAAAAAACTAATAACATTGGTAAATGTGCAAATATTTGGCTAAAAATTCAAGATGAACAAGAAGAAGTAGAATCTAATTATGGTACATATATTCTTGGAGAACAATGGGATTGGATAATATCTGAACTATCAAAAGATAAAGATTCAAGGCGATGTACAATAGTAATTCACCAGCCACATCATAAGACTAAGAATAGTAAAGATCTTCCATGCACACAATATCTACAGTTTTTTATTAGAGACAATAAGCTACATCTTGGTGTAAACATGCGAAGCAATGATATAATTTTTGGTTTTTGTAATGACGTATTTAATTTTGCACTATTTCAACAACTAATGCTAAATGAACTAAGAGAAATATATCCAAACCTTGAGCTAGGTTCATACTTTCATAGTGCAGGAAGCTTGCATCTTTATGAACAACATTATGAAATGCGAGATCATATTCTCACGGATAACTGTTTTAGTGAAAATACAAATTACGAACTCTATCCATTTATAACTAGAGAATATATCAAACAAATGCATATGGCACTACCAACAGAAGATTTGTCAAAATTAGAATTATTGGCATTTACCAAACAACAAATGAAAAAGTTATTTTTATGAAAAAAGATAAAATAAATACAGCCTACAAATTAAATATGAATATGAAAAAGAAAGAATCAATATTAAAACAAGCTGATGATGTAGTCAATCACAGATCAGAAGAAAAAGAAAGACAATACGGACCTTTTAGTGAAGGCATGGAACGTGCTGCAAAAATAGCAAGTGGTATGACAGGAAAAGACTTCAATGCAGAAGATATGTATTCAGCTTTAGTTGCACTAAAATTATCTAGACATTCCTATAATTATAGAGAAGACAATTTACTAGATTGTGTTGCATATATTGGAGCTTTAGACAATTATATAAAAGAGAAAAACAAATGAAAATAAATGTTATGAAAATTGGTGCTACCATAAATGCAAACAATGGAAGCATTCTTACCGACGAAATAAATGTAGTAACTAAAATGTTATCAGACTGTGGACATGATGTACACTATCATACCACTAGAACTAGAAATATGATACCTTTACCTCATGCAACTTTTCACGACCTAGCAGAAGTAACAGATCACTCTTTTAGTGATTATGATGCATTGTTGGTATTCAATGGTAATGCAAACTTTTACGGAGGTCAAGAAGCAAGAGGCGATTTAATGGCTTATAAGTTTATAAACAAGTCAAAGTGTCCTGTGTTTTATTTTTTAACTGACTGGTTATTACCGCTACAACAGCTATGGCCAAATGTAGAGAAAAAGCAAGTACAATACAAATGGGATAATCAATATACTAAAGATGAAATAGAAGTTGTTAGAGAAGATATTATTATGATATCGCAAATCTATAATATGGAAACACTTCAAGCAAAATACTTAGATAAAAGAGGCATATTATATGCAGATATTATTTATTTCCCATTGCAAGATTTTATTATTCATGAATATGAACCAATTCCGCTTGTTAAACAAGAAGACAGATGGTTAGATTTGATTTATGGTGGAACATTTAGAGGAGGTCATCGACAAGATAAAATGATTGAATATTATTTTGACTATCCTGATCATTTAAATATACAAATGTTTGGAAATTTAAAACCAGAACATTTTAATAAAAGAAAAACAGTTGATATGAAATATCCTGACTTTATAAGTAAAAAAGTAAAGCACAGAGAATTCTTTGACAGAATGCAAACTGCAAAGGCAACTGTAACAATTAGTGATAAGTTATATGAAGGAGCTGCAATATCAAATCGAACAAACGAATCAATAATTGGAAATGTAGTATCATTCATTGATATAGGATATGATCCTGAAAAAAGAATATTTAATGACGAAGTACTTAGAAAGTTTAATTATGTAAGTTCAAAGGCAGAAGTTATTGCAAGGCTAGAGTATCTTAAGCAAAATCCAAATGCATTTGATGAAATTATAGCAAAGCAATATGAAGATGCATATGGAAGAATGTCAAAAGACCAATATTACAAGTCATTTGTAAATATATTAGAATCAAAATTAGAAAATAGAGAAGTAGAGAAAATACAATGGTTTCAGAACTAAAGTTTGTAAAAGTAAAAAACGTAAAAAGCCCAACTAGAGGAACAGAACAAAGTGCAGGAATAGACTTTTTTGTTCCAGATGAATTTGACACTATGGTGTTATTACCTGGAGAATCATGCTTTATTCCAAGTGGAATCAAGGTAAGTTTACCAGCAGGCCATGTTTTAATAGCATTTAATAAAAGTGGAATAGCAGTTAAAAAGAATTTACATGTTGGAGCCTGTGTTGTTGATGAAGATTATCAAGGTGAACTTCACTTAAATTTAACAAATGCAGGAACACAACCACAAATAATAGAAAAAGGAGACAAGATAACTCAATTTGTATTATTGCCTGTAAATTATGCTACGCCAGTCGAAGTTGAACCAAAAGACCTATATTCTAAAAAATCCAAGCGTGGATCAGGTGGATTTGGTAGTACTGGAACAAAATAATTGTTAATAACTTTTATAAAAATAATTGCCCAAAATTTTTTTATGTCAACAAAATTGATTATATTTATAATACAAATAAAGAAAAAGTTATATGAAATTATCAAGGTTATCAAGTAAGTTCGACAAGGGCTTCTTCAATATGTATCAGTTTGGCTATACTGACGATGGTGAACAGTTGACTGTAAAAGTAGACAGAATTAAAGACTATTTTTACTATTCAGCAGAACACATAGACGACATTTTAGACATTCGCCAGTTTGACTGTAAAAGAACTGAATTATATGATACTCTATATGGAGACAAAGTATACAAGGTATACTATACTGCCATTAAGGCAAAGAATGCAATAGTAAAGCAATATCCAGATAGAATTCACCAAGCAGACGTTACTCCAGAATTCAAATACATGCTAGACAGAGGTTTAGAATGGTCAAGTAAAAGACACATTATGTATTTTGATATTGAGACATGGTTTGATCCAGAGCAACCTAAAGCCAATATGCCTCATAAAGCATTAATGCCTGTAACTTCTATTGTTTGTTATTCTAACATCCATAAAAAATATTGGGTAATGTCATGGCATCCAGAGCATACAAAAGATTTTGCACAACCCAAAATAACAGAAACAGATAATGTAAACTACATGTTATGTAAAGACGAAGAAACTGTACTATTAAGTTTTATTGAACTATTAGGTGTGATGAAAACAGATGTTATTACAGGATGGTATTCAGCAGGATATGATCTTCCTTATATTATAAATAGATGTAAAAGATTAGGTCTTCCATATGAAAATTTATCACCTTTAAAAGATGTTTATATCAAAAAACGCGGTGAATATTGGAGAATAAACATTAAAGGATTAGATCACGTGGATATGATGGATGCAGTTCAAGACATGGGATATAATCTTCCAAATTGGAAACTAACTACTGCTGTAAAAGAAATTATTGGCGACAAAGATTTAGACAAACTCACAGAAGTAACTTGGAGAGATTGGTTAGATAACTATAAAGGCTTTATCGAATATGGTATTAGAGATGTTGAAATTCTTGCTGAAATGGATAAGAAAATACAGATATTTGAGTTATATACTACACTTCAACAGATCGCACACACTGACACGTTAGGTGGTACATTCCACAAGTCAATGGTGGTTGATAACTACATATTAAAGGAAAATCATGGAAAAATTGTGTTTCCAACAAGACACACTAGAGCAAAGCAACCCTTTGCAGGTGCCATAGTTTTTAATCCTAGAGAACCTGGTCGTCATAAAGATGTCACAGTTATGGATTATACATCACTATATCCAACTTCTATTATGGCATTTAATATTAGTCCAGAAACATTTATAGTTTCAGAAAAGTCTTGTAAAAAAATGGGTATTAAAATAGAAGATGTAATTGCAAAACTTAAAGCTGATGGCATAGGCTTTATTGATACTAATACTCCAAAAATTAATGGTGTACCTGAATTATTTGGTGAACGCTATCTTTTTTATGACCATAAATATAAACTAGGCCTACTACCAAAGGTATTAAAAAAGTTATTTTTACAAAGAGTTGAAGTTAATAGAGGCCTAAAAGCTGGTGAGTTTACTGGTGATGAAGCTGTTGCAATGGATAAAAGACAACAAGCATATAAACTAGTTCTTAATTCAGCATATGGTGCAATGGGATTCAACTTCTTTAGGCTATATAGACCTGAATGTGCAGATGGTATTACATACTTTGCAAGACAAGCTCTTAAATTTGCATCATTAAAATTCCAAAACCTAGACCACTATGTACTATACGGTGACACAGATTCTATATTTGTAAAGTCAAATGGAAGTACTGAAGACGAAATGAAAACCAAGTTGGTTGAATTTAATGACCAACTTAGAACAGAACTTGTTGAAAAGTATAACCCTAATATTACTGATGAATACATGCATATGGATTTAAAGTTTGAGTATGACTTAGAATACATTTATTTTGGAGATTCTAAGAAAAGATACTATGGTATAATGAGAGACACTGGTAAGAAAGTTATTAGAGGTATGAATATTATTCGTAAAGATACTCCTGAATTCATGAAAGGTGCACTAAATAAGCTTGCAGAAATGGCTGTTAGAGGTACCTTAACAATGGAACATTTAACTCTACTAAGACAAAAAATAGAAACAGTAGATTACAAGCTTATGGGAATAAATAAGAAATTTACAAAGGCATTTGACATGTATAAAAAAACCATGCCTCAACATGTTAAAGCTTCATTTTGGGCAAATGATAAACTTAATACTTCAATTTCTCACTCAGACACACCTTTACTATTTTATATAAAAAGTAATTGTGAAGATGACAAAAAAATTAAACAAAGACAGCAAGCTATTTGTCTTAATGAAGAAGATCTACATTTAATAGACGATAGAAAAGATGTTTTTGAACTAGATTACGAAATCTTTTTCAAAAAACAAGTATTAGATCAATTAGATGAGTTTGATAAAATACAAGAAGTAAAAGATTTAGTAGAAACATATAGAAAAAATGCATTATTAGCAATATAACTTATATTTATATTATATAAAGGTTATAAGTACAATTAAAAAAAAGGGAGACCAGGTTATGAACGTAGAACCAATCGCGGGTAAAATACTATTAAAAAAATTATCAATTGAGCAAACTGCTGGTGGAGTTATTATGCCAGACATTGCACAGGAAGGAGCAAATGAAGCTGAAGTAGTTTCTGTAGGTCCACCTATTATCACACAATCTGGAGCAGCTGTAAATATTCAGTGTAGTGTTGGTGATAAGGTATTATATCCTAAATTCGCAGCAAAAGCTGTTGATGTAGATGGAGAAGAATTTCTAATTATAAGTGAAGCAGAATTATTTTTAATATTTAAAGAGAACAAATAATGTCAAAAAAAGATTTAACATTCGGAAAAGATGCTAGACAAGAGTTACTAAAAGGAGTAAACACACTAGCAGATGCAGTTTCAGCAACACTTGGACCTAAAGGTAGAAATGTAGTTATTGAAAAAGAATTTGGAAAATTTACATCAACAAAAGATGGAGTAACTGTTGCAAAAGAAGTAGAACTTGAAAGTACTTTAGCAAACGCTGGAGCTCAGATGGTAAAAGAAGTAGCTAATCAAGTTAATGATGAAGCTGGTGATGGAACAACAACAGCAACAGTTTTAGCTAGACAAATGTATGTTGATGGATTAAAACATATTACAAACGGAGCAAACCCAATAGATCTTAAGCGAGGAATAGACAAAGCAGTAGCTGAACTTTCTAAAGATTTATCAAGTCTTGCAAAAGAAGTTAAGAATTCCTCAGAAATTGCTGAAGTAGGAATGATATCAGCAAATAATGATGAGTTTATTGGAAAGCTTATTTCAGAAGCTATGGATAAAGTTGGTAGAGAAGGAGTAGTATCAGTAGACGAATCACAAACAGCTGAAACAACATTAGATACTGTAGAAGGAATGCAATTTGAAAGAGGTTATCTTTCACCATACTTTATTACAAATAATAATGCAATGCAAGTAGAGCTAGAAAATCCTTGGATACTATTATTTAATAAAAAAATATCTTCAATAAAAGGTATAGTAAAGATTTTAGAAGCAGGAATACAACAAAATAAGCCTTTATTAATTATTGCAGAAGATGTTCAATCAGAAGCTTTAGCAGCTTTAATTGTAAACAAAATGCGAGGAACATTAAAAGTTGCTGCAGTAAAAGCTCCAGAATTTGGAAAAAGACGTGATGAAGTTTTAGAAGATATTGCATGTCTTACTGGTGCAACAGTTGTTAGTACTGAAAAAGGAATGACTCTAGATCGTGTTACTGAAGAAATGTTTGGAACAGCTAGAATGGTTACTATAAACAATAAATATACAACAATTGTAGATGGAGCAGGAAACGCAGATGATATAGAAGCTAGAGTAAATGAAATAAAAGCAACTATAGATGGTGCAGACTCTCCATATGAAATTGAAAAAGCCCAAGAAAGATTAGCAAAACTATCTGGTGGTGTAGCACTAATTAAAATTGGAGCTGAATCAGAACTTGAAATGAAAGAAAAGAAAGATAGAGTTGAAGATGCACTAAACGCAACTAGAGCAGCATTAGATGAAGGAATTATCCCTGGAGGTGGTGTAGCTTTAAGATGGTTAGTTGACGAAGATATGGGAAAAATTCCAGTTGGAGGTGAAAACACTGACCAAGAAGCTGGTATAAATATTGTAGTTCAAGCATGTAAAGCACCATTTGATGCTATTATGCAAAACGCAGGTTTAACTCCTGATGTTATATGGAATAAGTTAAAACTTAAAGCAGATAGAAAGAATCCTGTAAACACAATGGAAGATATGAAATGGGGCTATGATGCACGTAAAGACGAAGTAGTTGATATGTTTGCAGCAGGTATTATAGATCCTGTTAAGGTTACTAGAGTAGCATTAGAAAAAGCAGCATCAGTTGCAGGAACAATGTTATTAACAGAATGCATAATTACAAATAAACCAAATGATACGGAAGAACCAAACCTAGGAACAGGTGGATTCGGTATGGGACAATAAGAGAAAAAAATGGATCAAAATATAGGAAACGCACTAAAAGGAATGACACCTCAAGATTTACCAGATGTAGTATGTGACGAATGTAAAAACCCTACGTTTAGGCAAGTAGTACTACTAAAACGAGTTTCAGCTGCAATATCACCATCAGGAAACAATAGCTTTTTACCAATGCCGGTATTTGAATGTAGTAGTTGTGGTCATGTTAATGATGACTTATTACCAAAACAACCATCTTCAACATTAGCATAGCTTATAATGGAGGATAATGTAAAGCATCCAAAGCACTATACTGCTGGAATTGAGATGTGGGATTACGCATATTCCCACAATCTCGACTTCTTTGAAGGAAACATTGTTAAATATGTTACTCGTTGGAAGCATAAAAATGGGATAGAAGACTTGTATAAAGCAAAAGAATATCTCGATAAACTTATTAACAAAGTAGAAGAATCTGGTAAATTTTAATTGCCAGATTTTTTTATGTCAATTATTTTTATTATATTTATATATGCAAATAAAAACACCAAAAGATTTAGCCATCAAGGCTCGTATGATGGGAAAGAAAACTGTATCATACAGTCAATTTTCTAGATATAAAAACTGTCCAAAATCATGGAAACTAGCGTATATAGATAAGGAAACATCGTTTGATCCTTCCATATTCTTAATATTCGGTACAGCATTTCATGAAACAATGCAAACATACTTAGATACCATGTATAAGGAATCTATTGTAGCTGCAAATAATTTAGATGTGAACAATATCTTATTAACTTCTATGCGTACTGAATATGTAAAGGTTGCAAAAGAATGTAAACAAGACTTTTCAGATCCAGAACAATTAGCAGAATTTTACCAAGATGGTGTTGAAATAATGGATTGGTTTAAGAAGAATAGAGGAGCTTATTTTGCTAAGAAAAACACTGAACTAGTTGGTATAGAAATGCCTATTTTACATACTACAGAATCAAATGAAAACGTAATGTTAATGGGATTTTTAGATATTGTAATGAAAGAGCATGATAAAATTAAGATTTACGATATAAAAACATCTACTAGAGGATGGAAAGCTGCACAAAAAAGTCAAAATGGAGATCAACTTCGATTATATAAAAAATTCTTTGCAAAGCAATACAATGTAGATGAAAAAGACATCGAAGTAGAATATTTCATATGTAAGCGTAAGCTTTGGGATAACTGTGATTTTCCACAAAAAAGAATTCAGGTAGTACGACCTGCAGCAGGAAAACCTTCACTAAACAAGGTTATGCGAGAGCTAGATAGTTTTATATCTAATGCATTTACTCCTGCAGGTAAACATAATAAAGAATCTAATTATCCTGCAACTGCAGGAATTAAAAAAGCAAATTGTAAATGGTGCGAATACAAAGACCGAGAAGACCTTTGTCCAAAATCAGAACGAATACTCGGATGAAAATTGGAATGATAGGCAGCTCTCATTATGAAAATAAAAAGAAAATTAAAGAAACAATTTTTCAACTAATACAAAAATTCGGTAATGATTTAACGATTATAAGTGGTGGTAATAACAATGGTGCAGATAGGTATGTTAAAAAGTACGCATTAGAACTAGGTTGTGATTATAAAGAAGTAAACCCATCACACACTGTTAAGAATTTATATTCATGTATGAGAGAAGATTGGTATGGCAAACAATATTCTATACGAAATTTTCATGTTAGAAATAAAATTCTTGCAAGCATGGTTGATAGGTTAATAGCCTTTATTCCTAAAGGAGACCCTGCTATTTCAGCTGCAAGTGCAATAATGTATGCCGAAAAATTTAGCAAAAAATGTGTTGTAATAACATAACTTTTAAAATATATCTATATATTTATATATATTAGAAAAGCAACAAGCAGGAGAAAAGTTATGAAACATGAAACAAAATTAACCTCAGTGAAGGTGAATATTCAAGTACAAAATAAATTTAAGTATGTTTGCTTAGAAAACGGCATGAATTTTCAAAAGTTAGTAAATAGATGTTTGATTTTATATCTAGACGATACTAGTTTTAAGAAAAAGATTGACAAATTTGAAGTATATTTAACAAAAAAATAAATTTAAGGGAAAAAGGTTATGAATGAAATTAAGTTACCACAACTTAAGAGGCTTAGTCCAATGAAGCCAAAAAAGAAAAAAATTTTACTATTATCGGATGATTTACGACTTCATTCTGGTGTAGGAACAATGTCAAAAGAAATTGTATTAGGATCTTCACACATTTTCGATTGGGTACAGATTGCAGGAGCAATAAACCATCCTGATAAAGGAAAACGATTTGATTTATCTGCAGATGTAAACACTGACACGGGAATAGATAATGCATCAGTTATAATATATCCAGTAGACGATTATGGTGGTCCAGAAATAACAAGACAAATTATTGCACATGAAAAACCAGATGCAATCATGCATTTTACAGATCCAAGATTTTGGGGATGGTTATATGCAATGGAACATGAGTTAAGACAAACTATGCCTTTAACTTATTTGAATATTTGGGATGATCTTCCTTTTCCACATTGGAACGAAAACTTTTATGAATCTTGTGATCTTTTAATGGCAATTTCAAAACAAACATATAATATAAATAAACATGTTTGTCAAAGAAAACCAAGAGTAGAAGGACTAGACTTAACATATGTTCAGCATGGTATAAATGAGAATTTATATAGACCAATCAAAGAAACAGACTCAGATTTTGCACAGTATTATGACTTTGTATCTTCACGAGGCTATAATAACTATGAAACAATATTCTTTTTTAATAGTAGAAATATTAGAAGAAAATCTGTAAGTGATCTTGTTTTAGCATATGGCCTATTCTGTGACACTTTAACAAAAGAAGAAGCTTCAAAATGTTTAATGTTATTACACACAGATCCAGTAGATAATAACGGAACAGATCTTCCAGCACTAATTAAAGCTCTTTGTCCAAATTACAATGTTCAGTTTTCAGCTGGCAAATTACCTGCAGAACAACTAAATTACCTATATAATGTTGCAAGTATGACTTGTCAACCTAGTTCTGCAGAAGGTTTCGGATTAAGTGTAATGGAATCAATAATGGCAGGAACTCCTATTTTAGGAACAGTACTTGGAGGTATACAAGATCAAATGGGATTGAAAAAAGATGACGGATCACCTGTAACTCTAGCAGATTATTCAGCAGAATGGCCAAGCAACTCTGATGGTAGATATAAAAATCATGGAGAATGGGCATTTCCAATATGGCCTCAAATGAACCTACAAGGCTCACCAATGACTCCATATATTTATGATAGTAGACCATCAGTTAAAGATATAGCTCGACAATTAAAAAATGCTCACTCAGTAGGTGTAAAAGACTTAAAAAGAAGAGGTTTAGTTGGTAGAGAATGGGCAATAGAAAATGGATTTAATTCTACAGGAATGGCAAAAGCGTTTATTGAATCAATGAATGGATGTTTCGAAAGTTTCAAGCCAAGAGAACGATTTACACTTGTAAGTGCAGGAGAAAAAGAAATACAATATCCAGATGGAAAAATTTTTAATAGTAACAGTATATTTAAGGAGAAGAAATAATGGCAAAAGAATTATTAGTTTTTCAAGGACCTACAAGCTCTAGGTCAGGATATGGAGACCATGCAAGAGATTTAGTTAGAAGTTTAATAGCAATGAACAGATTTGATATTAAAATAGTTGACATGCGATGGGGAGATTGTCCACGAAATGCATTAACAACACAAGACACCGACATATCAAGTAGGATATTAACAGTAAACCTGCCTCAACAACCCGATGTATATGTTCAATTGTCGGTACCAAATGAATTTCAACCAGTTGGAAAATACAACATTGGTATAACAGCTGGAATCGAAACTACTGTTGCACCAGCACCATGGCTAGAAGGATGTAACAGAATGGATATGATAATTGTGCCTTCTAAACATGCAAGAGATGTATTTATATCTACAAAATTTGATAGAATGGATCAAAAAACAAAAGAAAAAACAGGAGAACTTACTGTTGTTCGACCAGTTGAAGTATTATTTGAAGGAGCAGACTTGTCAGTTTGGTTTAAAACCAATGAAATATCAAAAACTGTTGATGACAAATTAAAAACAATTCCGGAAGATTTTTGTTTCTTACATGTAGGACATTGGTTAGCAGGAGATGAAGGACATAGTAGAAAAGATACAGGTGGTTTAATTAGAACTTTTTGCAATACATTTAAGGGTGGATCATATAAGAAAAGACCTGCACTTATACTAAAAACTAGCTCAGCAACATTTAGTGTTATAGATAGAGAGCAAATGCTAGTAAAAATAAAAACAATTAGAAATAGTTTTACAAATCCTCCAAATGTGTATTTAATACATGGAGATTTAGAACCTGTAGAACTTAATTCATTGTATAACCATCCAAAAGTAAAAGCCCACATAAGCTTTACTAAAGGAGAAGGCTTTGGAAGACCATTATTAGAAGCAAGTTTAAGCGGAAAACCTGTAATTGCATCTAATTGGTCAGGACACATTGACTTTTTAGCTCCTAATTCAACACTGTTACCTGGTAATTTAGCAAAAATTCATCCAAGTGCAGTATGGGGAGAAATAATTCTTGCAGATTCACAATGGTTTAATGTAAATTATAACTACGCATCAAAAATTCTAAAGGATGTCTTTAAGAACCATAAGCAATACGCACTGACAGGAAAAAAGCAAATGTCACATAGTAAAGCTAATTTTAGTCTTAAACAAATGAATGAAGATTTTGCAATAATAATGAATAAGTATATAATTAAAAAAGAGGAAGTAAAGTTAAACTTACCACCTCTTCCAAAATTACAGAGCGTATAATATGAAAAAAGATACAACAGAAATCTCACCATTTACTGGAAAAGAATCGGTAATTGTTGAGATTGTAGATGGAAAAACATCTAAAATATGTATGGAATCTGGATACATGACTAATGAGGACTTTGGCTTTGACAACAAAGATTTATTAGCCAAGTATGAAGAAACAATGCCAAAATTAATGATAGAGACAAAGTACAAGGATGAAGATATAAGTCAATATTGGTATTTAACTTCAATACAGTTTAGAACAGGAATGATATATCCACAACCAAATAAAATAGACGAATATGAATGGGTTTTTGCTCCAATAATAGAATTAGATGCTGATGAACAAAAGCAATATCCAGTTCCAGGAAAAGACGAAGAATTCTATAATACTAGACTAGGAACAGAACATGCAGAATATTATACAAAACTTGGCTTTACAGCAGCATGTAGACGAGCAGGAGCAGTAGTTACAGCAAATGAGTAAAATAAACCAACATAAAACTCGTATTCGAAAACGATATAACTATAGTAAAAGTACGCTTGAACAAGGAATGATAGTTGAAATGACGTATAAGCGAAGAGCTAAGAAAGGTGATCCTACACGCTTAGAAACAAAAAAATATATGGTTGTAATATTAAACCCACTATATAATGGATTTTTGCATGGAATAAGTTTAGAAGATATAAGCTCAGTACAACTAAATAGAATTGGAAATGATTGGGGATTAAATAATGTCAATAAAGGATCTGCAATTATTACAGAAGGAATTCTTACTGGTTTAAAAATACCTAAAATTAAAATGGAAGGATCATCTGGTAAATTTTATTCTTCTGCATTTTCAAAGACAAAACCTCCAGTAATAGATTCATATAGGACATTTAATATTAAAAATGTTGGTAGTGTAGTAGTTATTGATTATGAATGGGATAAGCCAGTCTTTGAACAGCAATTTAAGAAAACAATTGATGCTATAGAATTGCAAAGGCAAACTGAGTCTGAAGGTGCACTAAAAGAAAAAAAGAAAAAAGCAGAACAAGAAGCAAAAAAACCAACTAATAAATAGTAGGAGAAAAGGTTATGAAAATAAGTTACGCAATTCCAGTTTGTAATGAACTGGTAGAACTAGAACGGTTATTGAAATTTTTAATAAAACAAAAACGTCAAGAAGACGAAATAGTAATATTATATGATTCAGAAAATGGCAGCAAAACTGTAGAAGAATTTTTACGAGCAAGTTCTGTCAATCCAACAGGGTTTATATGGCATTCTAATCCATTGAATAAAGATTTTGCACAACAAAAGAATTATCTAACAAAAATGTGCTCAGGAGATTGGATATTCTTAATAGATGCAGATGAATATCCAGATGAATATTTATGTACTGCTTTGCCTTCATTTATAGAAAAAAACCCTGAAGTAGAAGCATATTGGGTATCTAGAATAAACACAGTCAATGGATTAACTAGAAAACACATTGAAAAATGGGGTTGGAATGTTGATACTGATGGAAGAATAAACTTTCCAGATCAACAGCTAAGAATATATAAAAATGATCCCAAAAGAATATATTGGACAAAACCTGTACACGAACAACTAGTAGGATATACAAAATTCGCAGCTCTACCTGGTAATGAAGAGTATTGTTTGCATCACCCTAAAGATATTAAACGACAAGAAAAACAGAATAACTTTTATGAAACAATCTAAAGCCAACGTTGGATTCACCTGCAGCTCATTTGACATTTTACATCCAGGACACATTATAATGTTAAAAGACTGTAAAACTGTGTGTGACTATTTAGTTATAGGTCTACAAACAGATCCAACTATAGATCGAGAAACAAAAAATAAACCCATTCAGTCATTTAAGGACAGAAAAATTATGATAGAGTCTATAAAATACGTAGATGAAGTTGTAGAATATTCAACCGAAGATGAGCTATATGGCATAATTCAATCAATTAATCCAAATATTAGAATATTAGGAACAGATTGGAAAGAAAAAGAATATACTGGTTTTGAATTAGATATACCAATTCATTGGCATGTTAGAGACCACGATCATTCTACAACAAATTTAAGATTAAAAATTGCAAAAGCAGAAAAAATAAAGGAAAGAATAGGTTACGTAAAACAGCAATTAGCCGCATCAGAAAGAGTAGATGGATGGGTAAATGCAGGTATGAAAGAAGAATTAACAAAACTTGTTGAAAAACTAAATAGTATTTAAAATATTTTTTAGTGTCAACATTTTTTATTATATTAAGGTTATATTATGAAACAAAAGCTAACAATAGTTCACGGAGTGTACAGGAGAAATCCTTATATATTAGAAACATTAGTGCAAAATCTAATGGCACTAAGAATTGCTCGAATTACAGACTACCAATATATTATATTTAATGATAATGGAGATAAAGAGATAGAACAAGATTTATCAGATTATCTAGGAGAAGTAGAATATATTTACAGTCCTAAAAACTTTGGAAACAAGGTTTGTAGAGGAAGCTGGGTTGGAGCATTACCACATGTTAAAGGTGATCTCTTACATGTAACAGACCAAGATGACCCTATGACTCCAACATTTTATAAAACTTCTATGAAAATATTTAATGACAGTCCTAATATTGATTTAGTATTTCATAATTGCATAAAAATAAATGATGACTCTTCAGCAATAGAATTTGGAATGAATCCTAATATCGTACCAGGTCAAAATTGGCCTTCGTATGAACATAATCCATTAGATTGCTTTAAGTTGTGGTTTGGTGTAAGTGAAGCAAACGAAGTAACCGCTGCTAATAATCATATAATGGCATCTGGAGTAATATATAGAACTAAATTACATGATATAATTGGTGAACCAGATCTAACGTTTGGAGGAGCTTGTGATTTTGAATACTGGTCTAGAGTATTATTTAATGGAAGAAGTTGCAAGATGGTAAATTTACCTACATGGTTTTACAGAATATCAGAATATTCAGCTGGAAATACTATAATGGAAGATGGTCAAAGAAACAATGATAAATATTTGCATGAATGTATAGATGCAATTAAACAAAAATATATTAAACTTTGGAGAGAAAAGAAATGAAGTTAAGAAATAGTGTAGTTCTAATAACAGGAGGAGCAGGAAATATTGGCTCTTATATTGTAGATGAAATTCTTAAACAACAACCAAGACTATGTATAATAGTAGACAATTTTTTTAATGGAAACAACATTAGAAAAGACGACAATGTAAAAATATATCCATTTGATATTGCAAACGTAGAAGAACTTTCGTATGTGTTTGAAAGATATTCTCCTGATTATGTATTCCATTGTGCATCAATGCTAATACAAGACAGTGAGCTTTTGCCTAGAAAGTCTATTCAAACAAATATTATGGGTACATTTAATGTAGTAGATCTATCCAATAAGCATGGTGTAAAAAAGATTTGCTATTCATCATCTGCATCTGTATATGGAGAGCCACAATATTTACCAGTAGACGAAGATCACCCATTTCAATATGATAATTTTATATATGGATGGACAAAAATAACTGCAGAAATGATTTTTAGATCAAATTGTAAGGTAGACTGGTTAGGTTTTAGATATTACAATGTTTATTCGGATAGAATGAAAGAAGGAGCTTTGTATACACAAGTATTTCCAATATTTTACGATAAAATAAAAAATGGTAAAACTATTACAATCTATGGAGATGGAAGTCAAACTATGGATTTAATACATGCTTTAGATATTGCTAACGCAAATATGTTAGGAATGAATAGTGATGTAACTGGAGAATTTTTTAATGTAGGAAGTGGAAAAGAAACCAAAGTATCTGAACTTGCGGAAATGATGATGGAAATCATGGAACAAAAAACAAAAATTAACTTTGAACCAACAGATACACAAAAAGTAAAAAACAGAAGAAGCAGTACTAAAAAAATAAATGAGCTATTAGGATTTACTCCAAGTGTAACTCCTATGGAAGGATTAACTAAATATATTTCCAATAAAAAACAATAATGATACAGCAAATAGTTGAAGACATAGAAAATTTAAAGATTGGACTGTTAGGGTTTAGATGTAATTGTTTTGTACCAGCACTGGAAAAATACGGAATAACCTATATTTTACTGCGTAATATACAAGAAGTTGACGAATCATTTGATTTTGTAGTTGAAAGTGGAGTTTACGATATTATACCTGAAAAATATC
>MDTF01013959.1_pt1 | contig 24664 bp, 17 predicted proteins | sample 811191 | NCBI WGS metagenome assembly MDTF01 (sample SAMN05326649, study PRJNA326480) | marine metagenome | isolation source: seawater | place: Southern Ocean | collected 2011
AGTTTTGGTAACAAATGGCATTGAAGCTGACGAATATACAAATGGCCAAGCACCAAATCCTATTCTTATGGATATTCAAATACCTGAAATGGATAAACTAACAGCCAACAAGATTATTCGTGCCGGCACGAGCCAAAACAAAAACATTCCAATAATAGCTATCACAGCCAATTCCGCAAAAAAGACCGCTCTGTGATGCTAAGCGTCGAAATAAATGGCATTATTTCTAAACCATTCCGATGCAAAAGCTAATCACCGCTACAAACAGGAGCTTGATAGTCTATAAAAAACCCCTGAGCAATCCTACGGCTATGTTTTAAGCAGGGCATGCTTTTAAGAAAGCCCCATATAGCATGGCAATCATGGTCTCGATTAGGCAAAATACAGCCATGAAGGTATTAATCGAACAAGCCAAAAAAGCAATACAGCATTGCTATGCACCCTACAGCCAATTTAGAGTCGCGGCTGCCATATTAGATGATGCCGGAAAAATTCATATTGGAGTCAACGTAGAAAATGTCTCCTATGGCATGACCCAATGTGCAGAAAGAAATGCTATTTGCTCAGCCATCTCCAAAGGGGCTAAATCAATAACAGCCGTAGTAATTTACACTCCCACTGAAACGCCGACACCCCCCTGCGGGGCATGCCGCCAGGTTATAAGAGAATTCGCTTCCAATGCAACGGTACTGTCTGTGTGTGATTCTGAAAATCGAATAGAGTCGACAATCAACGATCTACTGCCCCTTTCATTCAATCAAAAGCAGCATCTAAGCTAATGAAGTCCGACACAATAAAAAATTTAAGCCTACTCGATCTCAAAGCAGACCGAGAGAAGTTCACCCAAGAATTGTTTGAAGGGCTAAAAGAATATGGGTTCGTCGTTATTCGCGACCACGGCATATCTGCTGATGAAATGGCTAAGACCTACTCGTTAGTTGAGCGCTTATTTGAATTGCCGGTTAAAACAAAACTTCAATACGACAGTGGCAGCGGTGGCGCAAGAGGATACACAGCATTTGGTCGGGAAAATGCGGCCGGAAACCCCCACGCAGACCTAAAAGAATTTTGGCATGTAGGGCAGACGCTAAATGCTAACAGCCAATACATTGGAACCTATGCAGACAATATCTGGCCTAAAGAGCTGCCGGATTTTGAGGCTGTTATCGGAGGCATGTACCGCGAGTTAGAGAATCTAAGCAAAATCTTGTTAGACGTTTTAGGCGATGCGCTGGGTCTGGAAAGATCTTTCTTCGATGAGATGGTCAGTGATGGCAATTCTATTTACAGACTGCTTCACTACCCTAAAGTTGAAGGTCTGGACACCGGCCGCTCGATGCGAGCGGCACCTCATGCGGATATAAATTTACTTACATTGCTTTTGGGTGCTACTGATTCTGGGCTGGAATTATTAGACAGTGATGGCAATTGGTTAGCAGTAGAAAGTGGCCCTAACGAGATAGTGCTTGATACTGGCGATATGATGTCACGGCTTACTAACGAGTTATTACCGTCGACTGTCCATCGCGTCGTTAACCCTCATAGCCAAGATAAGTCCCGATACTCTATGCCATTCTTCCTACATCCCCACAGCAAAGCGGATCTTAGCTGCTTGCCCCAATGCCTAGGCAAGGGGGGTGCTAAGTATCCTCCGATTACAGCCGGAAAATTTTTACAGCAGCGCTTAGAAGAAATAGGTTTGGTTAAGCAGTAGAAAGTCAGAAAAAGAATAAAAAAAATAGCAAGGTTTTATGAACACCATCCCTGCTCGCAAGTCACACATCAGACCAGCTTAGCTCAGCGATATAAAGAAACCGGCAATCGCTGCGCTCATTAAGTTAGCTAAAAAACCTGCAAAAACAGCACGTAAACCCAATGACGCGATATCGCTCCGTCGATTAGGTGCCATAACTCCTATTCCGCCGAGCATGATTCCTATCGAGGAAAAATTGGCGAATCCACATAAGGCAAAAGTAACTACCGCGCGGGTGTGATCGCTCAACACTTCCATTTGATCGGTGAATGCTACAAAAGCCACAAACTCATTAAACACGAGTTTCTGCCCAATCAGGCTACCTGCCGTTAGCGTTTCACTCCAAGGAACACCTAATAAAAACGCCAACGGCCGAAAACAATAACCAAGAACTAGCTGCATGGATAGCTGATCAAATCCAACTAAACCACCCGCCCATCCTAACAAGGCATTAAGCAGTGCAATGAGTCCAACAAAAGCTAAAATCATCGCACCGACGTTCAACGCCAAGCTCATGCCATTGCTTGCACCGGAGGCGGCAGCATCTATGACATTTACATATTCTTCAAATTCTAGTTCAAATTCATCAGCTTCGTTGGTGATTTTTTGAGTCTCGGGCAACATCAACTTCGCCATTAAAAAACCACCGGGGGCGGCCATAAAACTGGCAGCGATTAAAAACCGAATCTCTACTCCTAACAAAACATATCCAGCGAGGACGGAACCTGCAACAGTCGCCATACCACCAACCATAATTGCGAAAAGCTCTGACTGAGTCATCGTGGCAATGTAAGGACGCACGACAAGAGGCGCCTCTGTCTGGCCGACAAAAATATTCGCAGTCGCCGACATCGATTCCGCCTTGCTAGTTTTCAACAACCCCTGCAATGCACCGCCAATTATTTTGATCAACCAACCCATAATGCCTAAGTGATAAAGAACAGCTACCAATGATGAGAAAAATACGATTACAGGCAGCACGTGAAACGCAAAAATAAACCCAAACTCTTGAGTTCCTATACTGCCAAATACAAATTCAATTCCGTCTTGAGCATTAGTCAGTATTCCAGACATTCCCGCGGACACTGCCTGCAAGGCGACAACACCCCAAGGAAGGTAAAGAGCGATCCCGCCAAGGATGAACTGCAACGCAAGAGCAAAACCAACAGTCCGCCAATTTACCTGAGTTCTGTGAACGGAAGAGGCATAGCCAATACCAAAAATTACTACAATGCCAAGTAAACAAATAAACGCAGTCATGACTGAGCCTCTGGAAAAGTTGAACCTACTGATAGTGAGCCTGATGCAGATGGAAATTCACTTATTAAAGACTCTAAAGGCCCCAAAAGCTCCGCTAACATGGCACTGCGCTTTTTCTCGCCACTAATAAGAAGTTTGGCATGACACTTATTTGGCTCAATAAATTTATGAAACATAGGCTTTACTGTGGTCTCGAATTGGTCCACTACTGATTCTTCAGTGCGACCTCGCTCGAGTGTGTCCCGGGCTAGTCGCCGCGAAAAACAGACATCGAGTGGAGTATCAACAAACACTGTGGCATCAAACTGCTCTCTCAGCAGCGGGTTGCTAAGTAGCAAAATACCTTCAACTAAAATCAGCTGATCCGAGGAGACATTACTGGTTTGCTGCTTTCGATTGTGTACTGCATAGTCGTATTCAGGAACTTCAACAGCTTGACCAGATTTGAGCTTTCGGAGATGTTCTACTAACATCTCATGTTCTAGGCTATCAGGATGATCATAATTAACTCCAAACCTCTGCCTCATTGGCAAATGAGATTGGTCCCTGTAATAGGAATCCTCCCGAATAATCGCCAAGTTTATATCGCGGCTTTGCAGGAATTCAAATAATCCGTTGGTAAGGTATGTTTTCCCAGACCCAGAGGCGCCAGTAATAGCAATAATACGTGCAGCCAAGAGTCTTCCTGTTAGATAGAGTTAATAAGGCTTATCGATTAAGTTTTAAAAGTTTAGTCCTTGGTGCAATTATTTAATGTTTTGGGGGTTCGAGTCAAAGACTTAATCTTACCGGTGATTTCTCCGTTGTCTGGAAAACGATGGCATCTAAACTTTGAGAAAACCAGATCATTGTCAAAAAAAACGTCAAAGACGCCACCAAAGCCCGCTTCGAGTTGCACCGAAACACCACTCAAAGACATGATCTCAGCAAATACACGATCCGCTTCTGGTTTATAGTTTCAAGAGGTGCAGTAAGTAATTCTAATTTTCATTTCAGTCTCAGCGGCGTTTTGTCACCTGATTCTCATGAATAGTTATCCCTATTATGCCCAACCTTTTTAGTGAATGCATCGAAAGAGCCCGCGGGCACAGATATAAACACCCTCCATTTGCAGCAATAAACTTTTAGATCCGGAAACTTCCAAGTAATTTTATTCCTAATTTCCTGTAAACTAGTCAACATAATCTGTCATCACTGAATCACATTTGGGTCATAGACAATGAATAAAAGCACTGGATACTTTCCTACATCAACCCTCCTTACCCTTTTCGCACTGTGCGCAGCTTGCAGCTTACCCACCACTACTGCTCAGGAAACACCGGAGTCTTGGTATCAAGAAGGCCAAGCTGCGGTTCGCCGCAACCTAGCCTTACGCAATCAAGTCCCGATTGATGCCGTTGCAAAGAACGTCATTTTATTTGTGGGGGATGGAATGGGGATTTCCACAATCACAGCTGCTCGGATCCTTGAAGGTCAGCTTCGTGGCGAAAGCGGCGAAGAGAACGAGCTATTTTTTGAAAGCTTCCCAAATGTAGCTCTATCAAAAACCTACAACACTAACGGACAGGTTCCTGATTCTGCTGGCACCATGTCCGCCATGGCCACTGGCATTAAAACCGATGTAGGTCTAATCAGCGTGAATCAAAATGTGGTTCGTGGTGACTGCAGCTCTGTGCCAGGGAATCAAACCCTGACTTTTCTTGAAAGAGCTGAAATGCGCGGGCTCGCCACCGGAGTTGTTTCTACTGCTCGACTAACCCACGCCACTCCTGCAGCGAACTATGCCCATTCCATGGATCGAAATTTTGAAGATGACCGAGATGCCGCTGTGCTATCTAATGCAGGTGATTGTGCAGATATCGCAAGACAGTTAGTTGAGTTTTCAAGCAATGTGACTAATTCCAACGGCATTGAGGTAGCACTTGGAGGCGGTCGCCGCAGTTTTCTTCCAAGCACCAGTGGAGCCGATCCAGAAACTGGAGGCCAAGGCCAGCGCTTAGACGGTCGTGACTTAAGCCAAGAATGGGTCGATAGCCATGACAATGCGGCCTACGTGTGGAACCGTGAACAGTTTAATGACATTGACCCTGCAACTACCGATCACTTGCTAGGCTTGTTTGATTCATCGCATATGGAATACACCGTGGATCGCTTGAACGATGCCGCAGGCGAACCTAGCCTGAGTGAAATGACTGCGAAGGCGATTCAGGTTCTTTCTAAGAACCCCAAAGGATACTACTTAAATGTCGAAGCAGGACGCATCGATCATGCCCATCACGCGACCAACCCTAATCGAGCGCTCATGGATACTATAGAACTGGCAGAAGCTGTAAAAACTGCTGTAGAGATGGTTGATCTAAGCGAAACGTTAATCATAGTCACAGCGGACCATAGCCATGTCTTTACAATCGCTGGCTATCCAGTTCGAGGCAATCCTATTTTAGGTAAAGTTGTTGGTGTTGATAGTGCCGGTGAAACGAGAACAGATTTAAGCCTCGCGGAAGACGGCCTTCCCTACACGACTTTAGGCTACAACAATGGTCCAGGGTTTCACTTAATTGAAGATAGTGGCTCAGCTGACGATGTTTATAACGAAGATGTCCACATGAGTGGAAGAGTAGATTTAACCGACGTTGACACAACCGCCATAGGTTTTCACCCTGAAACTGTAGTTCCAATGTCCAGCGAGACTCATGGTGGCGAAGACGTTGCCATATTCGCTATTGGCGCAGGAGCTGATTTAGTGAGAGGGGTTATGGAACAACACGTTATCTTTCACGTAATGATGGAAGCTAGTCAACTTGAATCACGTTAAATTAAATCTTGAAATGTTGAGACGCAGACTAAAACCTTGCTCTAGTGCGTCACGATGAGCGTTCAGACAATAATAGGAATGTTTGGCAATCCTTCTTCAGAGTTTTTTATATCTGAGGACGAACTGCAGAAGCTTCTCGACGGCAGTCCGAACAAGAAGTCGGACCATTGGCTCCTGAAACCGAAAGGCTTGAAGCTGTTTGCAAAAAAAATCGAAAAACTTTTTGTGGTATCCAACGGCGGGTTTACTTTTCAAGCAACCTGGGAAGGAGGACCTACTGACTGCGTTAAGAGTATGTCTATTGCTGAGTTTTTAGTATTGCTCAAAAACAATCGCATCGGCAAAAAAACAAAGTATGTGGTGGTCGGTAGCGTATAAGCCGACTTTTCCACATTGAGTTCAGGCAGTTTGAAACTCGTAGATTGAGCCTAACTTTAAAATAGAAGTAAGCTCATCTAATGCTTTGCGCGACTCGGCTAGCAAGCTTGGATCAGCTAAATCATCTGGATGTAATTCATCTCTATAATTGGAATTAATCCAAGCTTCTAGATCCGCAATCAGATCATCATTCAAAAGCACTCTTGCCTGCATAGTTTTAATTTGTTCGGGACTCATCACCACACGAAGCCTTAAACAAGCTGGGCCGCCGCCATTACTCATACTTTGCCCAAGATCGTAGTAGACAACTTTATTGACACCTACCTGGCTCTTCTCTAATTCGTCTAAGTAGCTTTTGACCGCCACGTTGACAGCGCACTCAGAAGGCACAACCATAACCGAACCTTCAGTATTTGGAACTGACAAAAGCTGCGAATTAAAAAGATATGAGGTCACCGCATCATCAAGGCTAACCGATGCAGAGGGCACCTCGATATAGCTCATTTCATGAACTCCCATGGCCCTGTCTAAGTCACTTTTTACCTTATCAGTATCTAAAAATGCCTTTTCATGAAAGAACAATAGATCACGGTTACCTACCGAGATCACATCATTATGAAAGACACCGGCGTCGATAGCCTCAGGATTCTGTTGCGCAAAAACGCTATTTTTAGTGTCGAGCTGATGGCTGCGTGCAATAGCTTCAAAGGCTTCTCGAGTTTGCCGAGCAGGATACTTTTTAGGTCCTGTGCTAGTAGATTTAGCAGAAACACCGTAAACAAAAAACTCTACACCCCTCTCACCATATTGACTGCAGAACCGGGTGTGGTTAGCTGCCCCCTCATCAGAAAAAGCTGGAGTTCTAGGCAACGCAGAATGATGGGCATAGCTATCACCTTTAAATATCGCCTTTAATATCTTGGACGTGATGGGAGGCTCAATGGAGCGATGAGGCATGCTTATTAAATTGGCCGGGGTGAAGTGAGTTCTACCGTCAGCCGCATCGGCAAACGGAGAGACCGTTGCTGCATTAGCTACCCACATATTGGAAGCTGAAGACACAGAGGCCAAGAGGTTTGGCGCCAAACCAGCGGCAGAAGCCAGAATCGCCGGTTCATCTTTGCCCTGAAAACCAAGTTTTTTCAAGGTCGGCAAATGCGGCCGCTCATGGGGCGGCAATATCCCTTGCTTCATTCCCATAGCGACTAAGGCCTTCATTTTTTCCAGCCCTTGCAACGCCGCCTGTCTCGGAGATGAGGTTCGCCCGCCGTGCTGGCTACTTGCAACATTACCAAAAGAAAGGCCCGCAAAATTATGGGTAGGTCCAACTAAACCATCAAAGTTTACTTCCACGCTGCCTTTATTTTGCGATTCCATCAAAGTGTAATTCCCGGCGCTAAAGAGCCGGGAAGTTCAACTACTTGGCTCGACATACTGGCAATTGGGTAAGCACAATAGTCGGCTGCATAGTAGGCACCGGGTCTAAAATTTCCGCTTGCCCCTATTCCGCCGAACGGCGCCGAACCGCTGGCCCCAGTCAATGGCCTGTTAAAATTAACAATCCCCGCATTGATACGAGGATAAAAATAATCCCAAGCGGTGTCATTGTCGCTGAGCAGTCCTGCTGACAATCCATAGCGAGTGCTGTTTGCGACCTCAACGGCTGCATGCAGGTCATCTACCCACTGTATTTGCAATAAGGGAGCAAAACATTCTTCATCGACAATCCCACTAGCGCCAGTAACATCGATAAGCCCTGGATGAATGAATGGTCTACTAGTGTCATCTCGACTCAGCGCCAACAAAGATTTAGCGCCTGCTGACACAAGTTCAGCTTCAAATGCCATGGCGCCATCTGCCGCTGCGTTTGAAACTACCGGTCCGATGAAACAACTATCGTCAGACCCGACTTTTATTTTCGAAGTGGCCTCAACCAGCCTCTTAACAAGGCTTTCATTGGCGGTACTTTTAACAACTATAAGGCGACGCGCGCAAGTACAGCGCTGACCTGCAGAGATAAAGGCTGACTGAATTATGGTATAGACAGCCGCATTTTCGTCAGCAACTTGATCAATAATTAGCGCGTTATTGCCGCCCATTTCCAAAGCCAACATTTTATCAGGCTGACCTGCTAGAGCCTTATGAATGGCATGCCCTGCTTTGGAACTGCCTGTAAATAACACGCCATTAATGTCATCGGCATTGACCAAGGCCGCACCGGTGTCTCTTGCACCTTGAATTAGGTTTACTACACCTGCTGGAAGCCCTGCTTGTTCCCAGCACGCTATCATTAGCTCACCAAACCTTGGCGTTAGTTCTGATGGTTTGAATACAATGGTGTTACCCGCTAAAAGTGCTGGGATAATATGACCATTGGGAAGGTGCCCGGGAAAATTGTATGGACCTAATACCGCGAAAACACCAATAGGACGATGAGCTAGCCGAACTTCAATTGAGTTGACGCTGCTCTCTTTCTCTCCAGTACGCGCATCGTAAGCGGCCTTAGATATACCAGCCTTGCCTATCATCGTTGCTATTTCGGTTTTGCTTTCCCAAAACGGCTTGCCTGTTTCCTGATGAATAGCTTGAGCTAGTTCTTCTTGATGTTGTTTCAGACAATCTACAAATTTGGCTACGTAACTTTCTCGCTCAGCGAAGTCCAGTAGGCGCCAAGTCGCGAAAGCCCCCCTTGCCGCGCCTACCGCCGCATCAACATCTGCAAGCTGTGCACTTGCCGCCTGCCACAACATCTCACCGCTGGCGGGATTTTCCGAGTGAATAACTTCTCCATTAGATTTTACCCACTGGCCACCAATAAAATTTGCTTCTTTATTTTCCTGCATAGCCGTTTAACCCTTTCTGAGTTGAGCGGTTAACCCGCGCAACCTAAATTATCTATTCAAAAAAACCACTCGACGGGTTTTCTATTTTCCATCAACACACGTGCCTGTGGCGCATGATTACCGAATTGGCAGGAGTGTAACTTCCGACCCCACGCTTACTTGCAGAGCCTTTGCATCTTTTTCGGTCATGATCAAATCGCCATCGTCAGTAAATTCACATGCGCCAAGTAAGAGGCGATAGTCACCCAACGATCGATTGCTGACCATGCATATCGGACGACCTTCATCCGAGGTAGCAGCGTCAGATATCTTCGCGATCGTTAGCTGCTTTGTATTCTTGATTGATTCGATATTAGATCTCTCACATTGCATAACAGGGCCAGCATCAAAAATATCAATAGCCCCCCTATACTTAAACCCTTCTCTTTCCAGCAATTTGATGGCGGGCACCGAATCATCATGAGCTTTACCAATAACGTTGATTGCCTCCTTAGGCAACAGCTCCATGTAGACAGGAAACCGAGGCATAAGGTCAGAAATAAATTGCGATCCGTTTACTGCGCTGATGAAGTCTGCTTTGGCGAATGGGATATTGAAAAACTTAGACCCTAGGTGTTTCCAAAAAGGCGATTTTTCACTTTGATCAAGCCAGCCACGAATTTCAGCAAATACAATTTCGCTAAAACGCTCTGGAAAATCATTCATGAAGACATAGCGGCAGCGAGATAAAAATTGACCCGCATACTTAATCCTATGTTCCGGCATTAAGAATAGAGAAATTAGCTCAGTCTCCCCGGTGAAATCATTAACAAGGTGTAATAGGTTGCTGGTAACTCGTATATCCAATTCTTCTGAATGCTTAACATCTTTAGACATTTTGTAATTGTAGAAAGGGTGCGTTAGCCCTACACCGGCAACAATTCCTGCCGTGCCTACAATAGAACCTGTCTCTGGGTCTTCAAGCACCAACAAATATACTGACTCCTGATCGGTGCGAATATTGTCTCGGGTGCTCCCGTGGACTAACTCTAGCTTTTTTTCCCAGGTGGGCTTATCAAATGGCATTGAGGTCATGCCAGGAGGCAGCAAAGCTGAAAGCTTAAGCAGAGCATCTAGATCGCTCGGTCGAGCAAGACGAATTAACATATCAACTCCTCCCTGTATTTGCAGATATTATTTGTTCACCTTGACGAGACAATTTATCCAACAATAAAAAGCTAAGCTTAGCCCGCTCACTTAAACTTTGAGTTAGCATATATTCTTTATCCGTATGAATATGCGCACCTAAAACACCTAAAGTGTCAACATTGGGCAGTCCAGCAGCAGCCAGGTTATTACCATCACAGCAGCCCCCGGTATCTTTGAATTTCACCTCAACATCAATAGCACTTCCACACTCCACCACCCATTCCATTAGCAATTTATTAGCGCTTGTGATCACTTTAGGCGGACGCGAAAACGAGCCGGAAAGCACAGCCGAATAGCCTTCTCTGGCACTGAGCTCTTGTACTATCTTATCTAATTTAGCGGCGAGAGACTGCTGATCACCGGTAGTCTCACAGCGAATATTAAACTGACACACAGCTTGATCTGGCACTACATTGAACACGGTGCCACCGGTAACGCGCGCGACATTGACTGTGATCCCCCGCTTAGCATCTGACAGGCTGGCAATGGTCTGAGCTGCTTCGGACATTAACAATATTGCATTTCGTCCTTTGCTAATCTCTCTGCCAGCATGAGCCGCAATTCCATGCACGGTAAGCGTGAAATTACCCGACCCTTTGCGGGCTCCGACTAGCGTGCCATCGGCCAAAGCAGGCTCATAAATTAAGCCGGCATGGGCATTTTTAGCAGCTGAGCTAAGCAAGTCTGCCGACCCATGCGAACCAGTCTCCTCATCGGAATTCAAGATGACTCTCCAGCCCAATTGATTGTCGGTTTGCACTTGCTCAAACGCTCTTAAGGCATTAAGCATGACCAAAATGCCGCCCTTCATATCAGCAACACCGGGCCCGTGTATTATCGATTCATCAACAATTTTTGGGGATTGAAAGTGATAATCTTTTGGAAACACAGTATCCATGTGGCCCACTAGCAAAATTTGAATAGGCGCATCCTCTCGCTTTACGCAGCTAATAATTTTGCCGTAGTTCTCAAAATTTGCCTGCCCTAAATGATTAACTCTCTGTACCGATTTCGACTCTAGCACCTCGATGGAATCGCTAAGCGGAGCGAAAGCTTGGTAATACTCGTCACAAATGGTCGCGAGACCTTCAAGATTACCGGTGCCGGAATTAATTGATGATAAGTGCATCAATTGATCGACCATGGACTGCTGCTGAGACGCAATCCAACCTTCAATGTTTTTTTGACTCATTGCATTATTCAATTACCCGGCCTGCAGTTCTTGCAAGACGCAGGTGATGATTTTGATACCTTTAGCAATATCCTCATCACACATATTTACCGGTGGCAGCAAGCGAATCATATTGCCTCCTGATTTCCCAACAATCATATGGTGCTCGCGGAGCTTAACCAGAACGTCTGTATTAGGCACTATGCATTTTAAACCTATCATCAAGCCTAGGCCGTGAACTGAACCAACCACGTCAGGAAACTCTTGAGTCAAGCGTGTTAATTCACTTTGAAGAAACTCTCCTTTACGGCTAATTTCACTCAATAAATTTGGCTCTAGAAGGAGATCCATTACCGCATTTCCGACAGCCATCGCCAGTGGGTTGCCACCAAAGGTGCTGCCATGACTTCCGAACACCATGGAGTTCCCCACTTTTGCCGTTGTCAAACAAGCGCCTATTGGAAAACCACCTCCGAGTCCTTTAGCCAGGACCATAACATCCGGGGTCACATTAAAATGCTCATAAGCAAATAACTTGCCGGTTCGACCGATCCCGCATTGAACTTCATCGAACATTAATACCAGATCAAGATCATCGCAAAGCTGGCGCACTTGACTCACAAACTCTTGGGTCACTGGGCGAATGCCGCCCTCTCCCTGCACAGTTTCAAATACAATCCCGGCGGTTTGATCGGTAACAGCATTCTTGAGAGCTTCGATATCTCCCCATTGCACTTGATCAAAGCCATAGTCAGTAGGAATAAAACCTTTCATCTGAGCCTGATTACCTGCGGCAGCTAGAGCTGCCAATGTTCGTCCGTGAAAGCTCTCTGTCAATCCAATAATACGAGTTCGCTCGGTGTTACCTTTGACGGCATGATAGCCGCGAATTGCTTTGATGCCTGCTTCTGCTGCCTCTGTCCCAGAATTGGCAAAAAACACATTGTCAGCAAAGCTGTTTTCAACAAGCCGTTTGGCGAGTAATTCCCCTTCAGGAATTCGAAAGACATTTGACAGATGCCAAAGCTTTTCGCATTGATCTTTAAGCGCCTTCACCAAGTAAGGGTGAGCGTGACCGAAGCTCGTTACGGCAATACCAGACAGAAAATCCAAATAAGCTGTACCTTGTTCATCAAACACTTCACTGCCAATACCGTGTGTAAAAACCAACTCTTTAGGCGGATTATAATTTGGCCACAATGCATCCCGCGGGTTGCTTTCATGGGTTGCATCAAATTTAGTTTTTTCAGCAATTGCAGTCATGGATATCTCCAACGAATAATATTTAGTAATATAGCTTAGCAAGAAAGCCACAGAAGGACTTATTTATCTTTTTGTATATGATAAATAACATGTTTTTATTTGGTGGTTATTCCGAATTATATTCGGTTAATTGAAAAATACCCCCTTACGAACAGGTTTTTAAGATAAACTAACGCACTTATGACTAATCTAAAACTCGACAAAATCGACCTAAAAATACTCGAAACGCTGCAGCAAGATGGACGAATCACTAACCAGGACCTTGCCGGCAAGGTTTGCCTATCGCCGAGCTCTTGTTTGCAAAGAGTGAGACGACTCGAAAGTCAGCAGGTTATCCAGTCGTATCACGCAAGGATTGACCTTGCTGCGGTGGCACGTCATATCATGTGCATAGCCACAGTTTCGCTAAAAAACCATACTCACGAGGAATTTAAAGCCTTTGAGACACTGGTAGAATCAATTCCAGAAGTAGTGGAATGTTACACAGTAAGTGGCGAATCGGATTTTATAATAAGGATCATCTGCGCCGACATGAATCGCTACTTAGAAATTAACAATCACCTAGTAAGCTCGAGCGCCTATCAAGTTAATATCAATTCCTATGTAGTAATGAAAGAAAACAAAGCATTTAAACGAGTGGAGTTAAAAACTTTAAAAGGAGCCAACTCCCCGGCGCCTGATTAACCTATCCTCTCAGCACGCTGGCACGTCTGTCCTGTAATAATTTAACCGTAAAAAAAGCCCGCGCGGATAAACCGCATGGGCATAACTACCAAAAACCATTTAAATCTAGCTTTTTACGTAAACCTCAAAGAAAAAGGGAGAGATTCGTTCAGCTGGCTTACATAAGACTTAATGTAGATGATTAGCCATTCGCATAAGCCGTGCCAAACTTTACAGCAGCCTATTTGTCGGAGGCTACAGAAATGCTCGCGATTGGCTATAGACAAACCTGAACCATTTTAACTCGACCTTGCCCCGCTTTGCTGCCAACTCACTCCCTCGCAAACAGCAGAGCCTATCAACGAGGCCCTGATCAGCCAGCCGACCAGCGCTCAACCTTGTCCAGCAAATCCGCTTGGGTAAAAGGCTTCGCGATAAAATCATTCATGCCTGCTTCCATGCAGGCATTTTTGTCAGCTTCAGAATTATTCGCTGTAAGCGCTACTATTGGTGTTTGGCAGCCCATATCGCGCAACAATTGGGACGCCTCTATCCCATTCATCGTCGGCATCTGCAGATCCATTAAAATGACGTCATACTTGCAGGCACTTGCCAAATCCATCGCCATTTTACCATTAACGGCACTTGCAACCGTTGCTCCGCTTTTCTCAAGAATTTTTCTTGCCAGCAGCAAGTTAACTGCATTGTCCTCTGCAACAAGTACTGCAATCCCACTGAGCTTTACCGGAGTTTCAAAATCTTTGACTGTATCTCCCTCGAAAGAAGCCGCTTCTTCGTAGGGAATTTTGAGAGTGAAGACACTGCCCGTGCCCACCTGACTGACAACATTAATCGTCCCACCCAAAAGATCAGCGAATTGCTTAGCAATACTCAACCCCAATCCGGTGCCGCCAAAAGCATCTACATTGCTTGATGTGACTTGTTGATAGGGATCAAAAAGCGACTGAATTGATTTTTCTGCTATCCCAATGCCAGTGTCTTTAACTTCAAACTCCAATTGCCCGACTTGTTGCCGAACAATGAGAGATACATGGCCATTCTTTGAAAACTTAATTGCGTTACTTAATAAGTTGATCAAAATGTGTGAGCAACGAATTGGATCGGTGACCACATAAGGGGCAACGGCGTCGTCAATAATGACGTCCAAATGCACACTATTATCAAGGATCATCGGGGAAAGGGTGGCAACAATATTGTCGATCTCGTTTTTTAGGTTCATTGTTCTGAGGGATATTTCAACCCCACCTGCTTCTAGCTTTGAAAAATCGAGCACTTCGTTGACAACATTTAAAAGTAATTTAGATGAGCGCTGAATCTGAGTAACATAGTCAGCCGCGGCGATGCCAAGTGGCTCTTGCGCGCAAAGTTCACTGAAGCCAATGACACCGTTAAGCGGGGTTCGAATTTCATGGCTCATTGAGGCAAGGAATCTCGCCCTGCTCGCGACCAACTCAGCCTCAACCTCTTGTTTCTGTATGCGCTCGCCCAGCCTCTTCATCACCGCAACAACAACAAACATTAAGGAAACAGTTCCAGGGATGACGATAAAGTACTTTAAGTCCGGGAACTCACCAATAATCGCGAATGGCGTAGTCGCGAAAACCGTAGAGACGATAAGGTATCTCGACGCCATATCACCTCTCCCAATACTGACGCTGGCGGCACAAACGATAGACACCCCCGTCACTATGACTGAGACCAGAATTGCACCCTCATCTAAGACGGAGCTGATAGTAGCTAGAAAAGTCAGCGGGTTTAGCCAAAAACAAAATCTAACCGCTTTGAGAGAAAGGCTACCCTTGGCGCTTTCTTTCAAGAAATGCCAAGCGAACCAAGCCGAGCTGAACCCCGCCAGCGGACCAAAAACATTAAAGGCTCGAGCGCCAATTTCAGGAGAGTTGGGCCAAATAAGAAGGCTTCCGTATCCGGAAACAGTGATCATGGTAAAAAGCCACGTCAGCAGGCAAATCCCAAGTCGCCAAGAGTGCCCGTAGCTATTTAAAAGAGTCACGAAAAAGGAAAAAAGAATCATTAGAACGATGGCACCGTAATACATGCCGTCTCCGAGGAACCGTGTCGCTATCCTTTGAGTCACTTGGCTTACAGTAGAAAAACCAATCGGCAAATCATAACCACCCCTTAAGGCGTCGACTCGCAACAAAATATCACGTTCAAAAAAACCCGTCATTGGCAGCAAAAAATCTGGATGGAAAATTAAACGAGAGCTAAGCCCAGCGTCCAGTCCTCCTCGATAGAGGGTTTCCCCTGTTTCTAGCGAAATGATTTCGTAATTTCGTATAGTGGGGTTATCAAGATACATAAGCATAGGCCTCTGCTCAGGCACTCGCAGGTATAGCCAAGCTTCTTTGCCATCGAATTCGATTACCGAATCAATAGGCACTCCTGACCCATTTGCAACCATCCGGGCAGCGCTGGCCCAATCACGGGCTCCGGTTAGCTGCGTAATGGAATCGGCGCCATAGCCAGCCTGTGTCAGCAAACAGCTGAGCAAAATTAAAAGGATTTTAGGGTTCACGACACCACGTCAATCTAACGAAAAAAGAGAGCTGCAATTACAGCGTAAATACTAAGATTTGATTTCCAATTTAATTATAGAAGCGAAAGTGTGAGCATGCTGGCAAAATTATCTTAAAGTGACGTTAAAACGCTGAAAAGCCCTTTGTCATGTACTAATATATTAGAGAGCTGGGCGTTAGCTCGAATAAACCGTCGGCTATTTTTTAAAGTCGCGGTTTTTCGCACCACTACAGTGTCGTGTTCTGATCTTATGCACTATTTTGAAATCTTAAGAGTCTTCAATTATAGCGAGTAACAAACTGTAACTTACCCAACTGGTTGATTTTGTTAGAATCCACATTCTATTGGCACAACAAATGCTTTGTTTAGTATTAAATTTCGGTCTATTTTTTCAGTGAGCAGATGAATTATGAACAAGTTCGTATCCAGGCGTGAATTGCTAAGTTTGATTGGTAAAACAGGAGCCACCGCAGCGGTTCTCAAAGCAAGCACCGCCCTTGGCTTGGTTCCTGAAACAAACGTACAATTTCCAGATATCCCCAGCGTTAATCCGGCAAATCGACCAGCGGTTGTTATTCTCGGCGGCGGCATTTCCGGTCTCACTACAGCGTATGAGCTAGACAAAGCAGGCTACGACTGTGTCGTCTTAGAAGCGGCACCAAAAGCTGGTGGGCGCTGTATGACAGTGCGCTCAGGGGACTTGATCGACGAAGTCGGCAACCCTCAAATCTGTGAGTTCGATGACGAGCCACATATGTATTTTAATGCTGGCCCTGCGCGAATACCGAGCACTCACCGAAACCTGCTTCGTTACTGCCGCGAACTGGGTGTTGAACTAGAAATCTTTGTTAATGAAAACAAAGAAGCGTATGTCCAAGATGACGCCATGTTTAATGGCAAGCCTATTAAAAATGCAGCCGTCACCACAAGTGCCCGCGGTTTTATGGCCGAGATCATGGCAAAGAACTTTACCGGTCATGAACTTGACCAGCCGCTAAATCAATATGAAGCCGAAAGCCTGCTTAGTGCAATACGCTCATTCGGCGACCTAAGCGAAGGTGATGTCTTTAAGGGAAGCACCCGATCTGGCTACGCCCACGGAGGCTTCATCGAGCACGGCGTGCAAAAAGACGTGGCCGATTTCTCCGAGCTCCTGAAAACTGATTTCATGCGTATGATACTTGGCCAAAATGAAGGTGAAACTGGGCCTGTTCTTTTCCAGCCGGTTGGCGGCATGGACAAGATCGTTCAAGGCTTTACCAACAAACTGGAGGGCAAAATTTACTATGACGTCATGGTGGCCAGCGTCAATTTAAACAACGGCGACGGCGTTGAAGTGACTTACGAACATAAAGGCATGAAGTACAAGATCCAAGCAGATTATTGTTTTAACTGTATTCCTTCTCATTTGATGACTGGCATCGAGAATAATTTCGACGACAACTATATTGAAGCAATGCGCTATGTTCGTCGTGGCGAAGCCTACAAGTCGGCCTTCCAAGCGAAGACTCGATTCTGGGAAAAAGACGATATCTACGGCGGCATTTCTTGGACTAACCAGAAGATTCAGCAAATTTGGTACCCACCACACGGGGTCTTCAAAGACAAAGGCGTTATCTTGGGCGCTTATGACTATGGCGGTGGCATGCACTTCACGAAACTATCTCAAGAAGAGCGTCTCGAAACTGCTATTCGACAAGGTCAAAAGGTTCATCCAGAGTACCGCGACCAGGTAGAAAAAGGCATCACCATTGCCTGGCATCGTATGAATCACATGCTAGGCTGTGCTGCCAGATGGGCACGTAACCGGGACGGCATGACTGCCGATGAAGAGCGTTTGTATCGCACGCTTCAGCAGCCTGCTGGAGGTCGCCACTATATGATAGGCGATCAAATATCCGTGCATTCTGCATGGCAAGAAAGTGCAATTCTCTCAGCTCACTGGGCTATTAACGATATGGTTAAGCGCCAGTCAGGCATCTCAACCATGCCTGGCCAAAAGCTTTCCTGAAGTAACGAAAACGAAGTACAGGTATAAATGAAAAAGTTAATTAGCAGTTGTTTGTTCGCCCTTTTTTTCTCAATAACCACGCAGCATCAATCGGTATCTGGACAGCAGTACGATAAGCTAAATTTAGACAGTCAGCCTCTGAGCAATAAGGTCTGCGCCACTTGTCACGGTAGCTACGGCGTAGGCAATCCAATTGTTGGCGGGCCTAGTCTTGCCGGTTTAGAGCCTTGGTACTTGAAACGTCAACTAGAAGGCTTCCGCGCCAAACACCGAGGCAACGAGACTGATTACGTTCCAGGCAATGAGATGCAGGTTTCAGTTGCGCGCCTTTCAGATAATGAGATTGAAGAAGTCGTTTCTTTTATCGCCACATGGAAGCCCGTGGAGCCCGAGCAAACACTCAGCGGCGATGCCAATAACGGCTCAGCTTTGTATGCGAGTTGCGCCGCTTGTCATGGGATAAACGGGATGGGCAACGAACTGCTTGGCGCACCGGCTTTGGTGGGCAGAGATGACTGGTATATGGCCCGCCAGTTAAAGCTGTTCATGTCAGGCAATCGCGGAGGCAATCCAGATGATGTTTATGGACAACAAATGCGAGCCGGTGTTCAGGCCCTCGTCTCAGAGCAAGACATCAACGACGTGTTAGCGTACATCAATACAATGAATTAAAATTCATATAAGCAATAACTATAAATAATTTAAACTTGATCGGGGTCAGCGTTAATTAGTAATGATGATTCTGGGAAAAGCACTGAGGATCTAGGAATGGCCATTAGCAAAGAAGAAGAAATAATTGAGCAATCTGAAGAAGTTGCTGAAACAGAAGAAGTGCCCCAGAAAAGCTCATCGAGGGCGCCCCTAATAAGCAATATTAATATGATCCTAATCACCGGCTTTGGCATGGCGATTGTTATCATTATTGTCATGCTTGCAAGCGGCGAACCAGCCTCAGAAATGGCTTCGGCAGCGTCCGCTCCCGTTGAAACGGGTGTTGCACCATCATCAAGCGCCTCATCTGCCACAGCTACACCTGCCGCGGTCTCCTCCAGCGATGTCAATGTGGGCGGAATTGAGCGCAAGGGTGAAGGACGCCATTTTTACACTACAATCAAAATTCCAGCAAACGCTGAGACCCTCTACTTAAGCGGCTCTGGCGCTAGTCGCAATGCTGATGGCAGCTGGGGTGACATGGAAGCTCAGGTGGAAGACACCTTCAATAGCTTCAAAGCTAAACTTGAAGGCGAAGGCTGGTCGATGTCTGACATAGTGCAGGTTCGCGCCTTTGCAGTCTCAGATGAATATGGCCTACTAGATTTTGATGGTTTCAATCGGGGCTACAGAAAATTCTTCGGAACTGAAGAGAATCCAATGAAGCCAGTTCGTTCTTTTGTTGAAATCGCGGGCTTGGTAGTTCCCGGCTGGTTAATTGAAATCGAAATACGTGCGGCTAAACTACCGTAAAAGCCAATCTAACTAAATACAGCATCGAAAATTAAAGATGCTGCTCAAGGAACCTTGGAGCAGCATCTTTTGGTTTAGAACTAGCCACGATCTGCCTGCACATCCGCGTCAATTCCTCTGCCATCAATCCTCACGCCAATTTCTTTGCCAATCCCCTTGCTAATCTCAACTTCATTTTTTGCCGGTCGTTTGATCACAGTGGCCTCAATTTAGTGTTACTGCGAAGTTAGTAGCCCTCTAAAATTAACAACGCTTCAAAACCACCGTCTTTTAAAGCCTTAGGACAATCCGCCACTATTTTCCTCAATTTCAAAAACCTTGGTATCCTGAACATGAGATAACAAATATCGTCGCATTATTAATGTTTAATGCTACTATGTTTTTTAGGTGTTTTTCAGGACACGCTGACGTGTGCTATTGGCCGAATAGCACACGCTCAAGTGGAGAGAAGGCCAGGGAAAGTGTGCATGTGCAGTAAATGGTGAATATCCCGCGAATAACTGACCAACAATTAAGCCCGGCAACAGCGCATAACAGCACCAAAAAAGGACACTAATCTAAACCAAAAACTGTTTTTGGCGGATTCGCGCACTTACTTCCTACAATTTCAAAGAAATCCGCTCCCTGAAAAACACAATAACTTAACCAAATCAGCGGTTGTTTAGAGCAAATAAGCCTTATGTCTCTGTATAAATAAACTATATGAATGCAATAAAAATGCGCAAAACCTTACTTTCAAGCTCTTATAATGCTGTCTTGACCAGTAAACACGCATCTTTGGTATTAAATTTGCAACATTAGGAGTTGTAACGAATACTGAGAGGCATAGTCATACGCAACGATTATGGCCTCACAATAAAAAAAACTTACCATCAATGAGGATCCACATGAAAACTAAAACTCTACGACAGCATATTAATGGTGGCGCTATAGTCCTTTTAGCAGCAACCACACTCCCTCTATCGAGCTTTGTTGTCGCTCAAAGCGACGATGTAATAGACGAAATCGTGGTTACAGGCTCTCGAATCGCGAGAGATGCAAACCTAACTGGCGCGAACCCTATTCAATCAGTCAGCGCGGAAGATATTCGCTCATCGGGTGAATTTTCACTAACCGATGTTGTTAACGATATCCCATCGCTGCTGCAGTCTGTTTCCTCAGAACAGTCGATAGATACAGGAGGAGTAGCGGATGGAGGAAACGTTTTAAACCTGCGAGGACTAGGAGCAGAAAGAACCCTCGTACTCGTTGATGGTCGTCGTCACGTTGGCGGAGTTCAAGGTTCAGGAGCTGTAGATATTGGCTCAATCCCAGCAGGCCTAGTTGAAAGGGTCGAAGTTTTAACCGGCGGCGCCTCTGCTGTTTACGGTGCCGACGCTGTTACTGGCGTTGTTAACTTTGTTCTCAAAGATGATTTCGAAGGCCTAGAGTTTGGCGGCAATTTCGGAATGTCCGAGTATCGCGACGGACAGCAAAGCGCACTGTCTGTTTTATTTGGACGCAATTTTGCCGACGGCCGAGGTAATTTTACGGCAGCACTTGATGTTCGCAATGACGAGGGCCTCAAGGTTTCAGATCGTGCCAACGGCCTTCGCATAGGCTCCGGTAACGATCAGGTCAACCCAGCCCTACGCTTTCAGCAAGGTGACATTACTACCAGCACGCCGAACTTTGCTCGATTCTACAATTATGCCAATACCGGACTTACAAATTTCGGCTTAGCGGTCCCAACAGCCCAAGATTTTGCGACTCGCTATACGGATCAGTTCGGAGACGCCCCGAGCTTGACGGCACAGGAAACTGCGCTAATAGATAGAGCGAGCGGTGCACCGCAGCGAGCGGTTGCTCCTTTTTCTACGTTCCCTATCACCTCAGGGTACGGTTATGTCGCACCTGGCAACGCCTTTACCTTTGCTGGCTTTGATCCCGAGACAGCAATTGATTTAAACGCAAATGGCACGCCCGACTGTTTGGACTCATTTACTGGCTACAACTCTTCGTTCGGTGCAGAGTCATTTGGCGCCATCGGCGGTTGCTGGAATGTATCTCAAGATGGCAGCTATGCCCCAATTCAAGACGGCTTAATATCAGGCAATTTCGCAGGTTTTGGTGGTGACTCATACAACGCGTCTAGAGATAGCAGAGCTGACGTCTTGCTCCCAGATCAGAAAGTTACCTTAAATTTTCTCGGTCACTATGACCTAACTGACCAAATGACTGTGTTTGGTGAAGTTAAATATGTAACTCAAAAAACCAGCACTGAAGGCAACCCAAATTCATTTTGGGATTTACTATTAGGCGCACCAGACAACCCTTATCTGCCTGCGTTTTTGCAAGACGTAGCCAATGCAACCGGCGGTTTGTCGACAACAATCGACCCTTTGTTGTTTGGTGCGACTCGTACTACAGAACGAGATACGTATAGGGTGGTCGGCGGAATTGAAGGTGAGTTCGATAACAACTGGACTTATGAAGTAAGCTTTAACTACGGCAATTTTCAGCAAGACATTAGCCGCACCGGCGGACTTATAAATGATCGCTTCTTAGCAGCCATTGACGCGGTCTCCGATGCCTCTGGTCAACCAGCCTGCCGTTCAACTGTAGATCCAACGACACAGATTGTGGATACACCTTTTGACGTCCCTGGAAACGACGAAGGCTATTATTCTTTTACTCCAGGCGACGGGCAGTGTGTACCTCTGAATATTTGGGGAGGCCAACCAGGTGTAACCCAAGCAGCGACCGATTTCGTCACTACCAATACATGGGACGCGCTGGAAATTGAACAAACTGTTATTCTTGCAACCCTCGCTGGTGATTCTTCTGACTTTTTCGAACTACCAGGTGGGCCTATCGGCTTTGCTACAGGTATCGAGTACCGCAAAGAAAAATCTACAGCAACGTTTGATAACTTTCAGCTAGGTATCATTCCGCAGGGCGCACCTTTTCCTGCCGGCACTAACATTAGTGATGTTTCGGACAACACAAACTTGATTTTTCGACCTCAGGTCGGCCCCAGCAACGAGTCAGGGGAATACGACACCACAGATGTTTTCTTAGAAACATCACTGCCAATTATAAACGGTGTTACTGGCATTGAAGAACTCACCTTGAACTTAGCGGGCCGTTTTTCTGACTACTCTACTATTGGCGAAGCGACAGCATGGGAGGCTCGTCTTATTTGGTCTCCTATCGAAGGGCTTTCAATTCGCGGCGGGATCTCTGAGGCTGTTCGCGCGCCGAATATCACTGAACTTTTTGGCCCGCAAGTAGGTACTACTTTTCGACCGGATGATCCCTGCGATGTCGCACAGATCAATGCGATTGCTGCCGAAAACCCTGGCTTGGCTGCAAATTTCCAAAGCACCTGTGTCACGGCACTTCAAGACATAGGCGTGGATCCGTTTGAAAATGGTAACTATGCCTTTACCGACCCACTATCGGCGTCGTTTGGTGGTTTAGCAGGTGGCAACGCCAACTTAACTGAAGAGACCGCGGAAACTATTACCTACGGTTTTGTTTACCAGCCTGCGTTCCTTGACGGTTTCAGTCTAACTGCGGACTACTGGGATATTCAAATTGACGATGCTATCGAATCTGTAACTGCACAAAACATTGTCGATGGGTGTCATCAAGGTGCAACTTTGAACCCATTATTTTGCGATTCTTTCACCAGAAACACTGATTCGAACTCAGCTCAGTTTGGAGGCTTTAACTTTCTGCAGACTTCAGATATCAACTTTGCCCAACTGCAAAGTGATGGCTACGATATCTCAGCTAACTACACTTTTGACCTTAGCGATCACAATTTCGAAGTATCAGTAACTGGCACTAAAGTTAACAGTATTGACTTTTTCACCAATCCAAGCGATTTCTCTGAGGTTAATCCTGAACTAACTGAAATTAATCGCCCAGAAATTGCAGGTAACATTGCCCTTGGCTGGAACTGGGGTGGATTAAGCGTCGGCTGGCAGTCTCAATACCTCGGCGAAATGTTAGAGTCAGGTCTTGAAGTGGAAACAGCCAACACTCTATATGGGCGAGTGGTTCTCAAGGGAGATACTTGGATTCACGATTTGAATGCTACTTATCTTTGGAGCGATCAGCTAACTGTCTTCGGTGGCATCAACAACTTGACACAAGAAGTCCCATTCATCACGACTAACGCATTCCCTGCAAGCCCTCGTGGCCGAATGATGTTCCTTGGTGCTAATTACACTCTGTAATTTCACCTAGCCAGATAGACAAAGCCCACTTCGGTGGGCTTTTTTATGCCCGTAGAAGATACAAGTGGGCATTACCGTTATAAAAATACAGTAAACATTTAACTCTTAGCGAGGATAGTTAACCGCGAATCAGCGTCAATAATCATGAGTGGCGGGTTAGACAGGGATTTATTTCGCATTAGCTTATATTGAATTAGCAGCACCAGCAGATTAGTCTAAAGAGAGTAGCAACCAAGGATTACTCAACGGCTCTAAGGCTACGAAAACTAACTCAAAGGACTTTAGCGGCAGCCTTTGCAAACCCTCCTGACAAATACTCGAATAATGGCTCAATATGAAAAATAAACACGAAAATATACTTTCTACAATTGGTAATACCCCCACCGTAAAGATAAATACCCTTGCCCCAGAAAACATTAATCTGTACGTAAAAATAGAAGCCTTTAACCCAGCAGGATCTGTAAAGGATCGCTTAGCGCTAGCGGTAATTGAGGCGGCCGAAGCCAGCGGCGAGTTACAACCAGGCCAGACTGTCGTAGAGGCAACAAGTGGCAACACCGGCATTGGCCTAGCCATGGTTTGTGCCCAAAAAGGCTATCCGCTGGTCATTGTGATGGCTGAAAGCTTTAGCATTGAGCGCCGTAAATTAATGCGCTTTCTCGGCGCTCAGGTAGTGCTTACACCAGCCGCCAAGAAAGGCAGCGGGATGCTCGCAAAGGCCACCGAACTTGCACAAACCCACGGCTGGTTTCTAACCCGCCAGTTTGAGAATGAAGCCAACGCCTTAATGCACGAGCGCACAACGGCAGTTGAAATATTACGCGATTTTGAAGGCGATGCATTAGATTACTGGGTCTCAGGATTTGGCACTGGTGGCACCTTAAATGGGGTTGCCAATGTTTTAAAACAGCAGAGACCAGACACAGAAATCGTGGTCTGCGAACCGGATTCAGCCCAATTGATTGCCAGCGGCATTGCTCAACCTGACTTATCCGATCAGGGATCCGCCGCAAGCCACCCTGCTTTTAATCCACACATGCTGCAAGGCTGGAGCCCGGACTTTATCTCTG
>MDTF01011176.1_pt1 | contig 24643 bp, 24 predicted proteins | sample 811191 | NCBI WGS metagenome assembly MDTF01 (sample SAMN05326649, study PRJNA326480) | marine metagenome | isolation source: seawater | place: Southern Ocean | collected 2011
ATAAAAATGGACTAATTCATATTGTTTGTCATCTTTTATGTGTTCTTTGTCATCTTCGTCTTCGTCATCTTTGTCTTCGTCATCGTGTTTTACCCGTTCAATTCCCGCAGTGTTATTGTTGTTTAGTTGTGGTTTGTACTTGTCTAGTTGTGGTTTGTACTTGTCGGGTTCTATCCTTTTTGTTTGTACAATTTTGCCGCTTCTGTATTTGGACTCCATTATATATAAAGTAATTATTAATATTTTTAATTATTAATAATTTTAACTTATTTTTACAATATTGCTTTCCAAATATTCCTTAACGCTAAATTTAATATAGGTAGATTTATTATCTGGTATTTTAAAACCCTTTGTTATTTTAAAATCCTCTGGTATTTTAAAATCCTCTGGTATTTTAAAACCCTTTGTTATTTTAAAACCCTTTGAATTATTTGCAAGTTTTAATCTGAATTTATTATTTTCTTCCAATAATTCAAAAACTTCTCCATTATCTTGAAATTTATCATCTGGTATAATAAAATAATATTCAAAAAAATCAGCATCAAAATTATCAAGGGGTATTCGTTTACCTTTGGAAGATTCCAGAGTATTTATATTAATTGGATTAATACCCAGACCTTCTTTATAAACTGCCAAGTTTGTTTTATCTTCCCATTTCACTTTAAACTTGTCAAGTCCACTTGGTTCTATGGTACTACCATTTTTTATCATTGTGGTTATTAAATTAAAAAATTTTGCTTGAGAATCAACGCCATAACTATCTTTTATTTCATATAATTCATTAAATATTTTATAAAATATTTTTTTATCACCCATTTAATATAGAATTGATATTTTAATTAAAACATTCCAATTCTATATTAATATCCGCTTTTTTTGAGGAATCAAAAATATTTTTATTATTAATTTTCATAATCCCTTGTTCCTTAAAATTGAAATATTGTTTATTAGATGAACATTTAATATCATTACCATTAATAACAAATTCCTTTTCACCAACATTGACAATGATTTTATCATTAAATATTGTTGAAATTTTCTTCTTAACTTTCACAATAATATTATTATCATGGTCAATAAAAATATTTTTGGAAATGTCAGGCACCATTTTAACTATCAAATCAATTTTGTTGGCACTCATGTCTATAAAATCAAAATACAATTCGTTATGCCATAAAGGAATAAAAAAAACATTTTCATCTATTTCCAATTTATAAATTTGATCGTTTAATAAATCGTCTAAAGATGGATTCAAAATAATAATATTATCATGTTGCATTTTTTTATGAATTATTTTCTTAATTTTTTCTATATATTTGTCTTCCCATTTCGTAAAAAACTGCATATTCATTAAAAAATCAAAAACTTCTATTGCCTTTTCCTTTTCTAAATTCTCAAAAATAGTAAAAATGTAATCTTCACATTTTACAAAAATACCTTTCACGGTTGTCTTAATAAATATTGTATTCCAATTTTGTTTCTGAGAGAAGTTTGAAATGAATTCTTCTAAAATACTATCAAACGTATAATTCGTATCTTCTGGGATTATTTCATTATTTTCACAAAGAAATATATATGCGTTATTTATCTCTTTAAATTTGGCTCCATCATCACCATATTTATCCGGATGATATTTTAAACTGGCTTTCAAATAGGCTTTTCTAATTGTATTTTTATCTAATTTATCGGTTAAATTAAGTAATTCAATAGCATTACCCAAGTTCATTATGTAAGTTAAATAATATCGGTTTATATCTTTTAATTTTTTAAACATAATATCGTTTTTATATCTTTTAATTTTTTAAACATAATATCATTTTATAAAAGAATTTTTCCAAATGATAAATTGGTCTATAATTATTGTTATAATATTTTAAAAAATGGTAGTAATCCAGTAATATATCGTGTACATTTTCTTTATCCAAATATTTTTGTTCAACTAATTTAGATATTATGGTGTAAATAACTTCATTTAAATCCAGACAATAAATAAAAATGTCGTAACAAGATTCTCTAAATAAAAGATAATCAATATCTTTATAATTAATAATCATGTTTAACAATACATTTACAATTTTCTTGTCACCGTACGCGATATTTTTATCCAATGAACAAATACAATCTTTCAAGTTGTTAAATTCTGTTAAATTTTCAGAAGATTTATTTAATTTTTTATAATTTGTGATCGTCGGCTTTGGGAAAGATAGTATTTGACACCTATTTAATATATTTTTTGGAATAAAACTAACTTGTTCAGTAAGAAGTATAAATTTAAAAATTAGATTTTTATGTTCAATACTTTGCATATAACTGTAGAAATTTTCAAGTAATTCCGGATGCACTTTATGGAAATTTTTACACACTATAATGTTAATCTTTGTACCATTTGACTTACATACGTCAATAATATGATAATATAATTCATTGAATAATAATTTTGAATTACAACCCAATAAGTCCATATCTATTTCAAAGTGAATATCGCTAATTTTGAATGTATATTCATATTTATTGTTGTATTTGTATGTGATCTTTCTCTCATACTTCAAATCAGAAGTACTAAATTTTTTTATGAATTTTAACATTTGAGTATATTTCCCAACACCGGAAGGACCATAAAAAATTAAATTGTTTAAATTATCCAATGAATCATAAATATTTAAAATATTGTCCATTTTTTTATGTATATTGTATTTTTCACATTTATGTATATAATCTTCAAATTTTGTTTCCAAAAATTTCATTCTATATTACTTGACCAGGTTAGATTTAAATAATAAAAATATTTAAATAATAAAAAAATATTTAAATAACATAAAAAATATTTAAATAATAAAAAATATATACTTTAATGGATGAAATAGATGAAATATATAATAATGCAATTTGTAAAATAGATGAGAAATGTCCAAATGTTTCTCAATTATGGGTTAACTATTTGGAAAAACATACGAAATTGTATAAAAATGTTTTAAACGATTTTAATAATTTTATTGACAAAAACAAGACGGAAATGAGTAAGGAAAATATTTTAATGTTATATTTAATATTAAATAATGATATTAAATAATGATATTAAATAATGATATTAAATAATGATATAAAAAATTGAAAACATATTTATTATAATGTTTTTATGTGTAAATCTTGATGAATTTGATAAAGAAAAACTATTAATAAATAATAAAATAAGAAATAATATAATAACAAATAGTTTTTTCTATAGATTATATTATTCAGATAATGATTTTATTTCAAATGGTGTTGTATTAGTATTCAAAATAAATGATATTTACTTTGAAAAATATTTTAACAAAAATAAACTTTTATTTGATGAAAAAAAGAATACGAGTGTTATTAAAAAAATGAATGATATGGAATTTGCATTATTAGACTCATTAAATATTAATAAAAAAAAAAAATATTTAATAAAAGAACAATTGGATAATAATTATTTGAAAATAATTAACGATAAAAATGTTTCTTTGGAAAAAACTGATATCTGTAACGTTATTATAAAAATTTCAGGAATTTGGGAATCCAAAACGGAATATGGGCTAACATTTCGGTGTATTAAAACCGAAAGAAAAATGAATTAACCATCCGTAATTTTTTTATTAACAATTATGCTAATATTAACCACCATTATACCCAATAAATATGTAAATAAAAATAATACTAACATAAGTATTAGATTTCCGCAATTTGGAAACATGGATTCCATTTGTTTCTCCAAACTGGATGCCCCATTAATTATTAAAAATACGAAAACAATCAATGTATTTGTGGATTTTAAATAAAATTCCAAATCACCCGGTGGAGCATTTTCAAAAATAAAGCTATGTTTTTTTGTTAACATTACTAAATAAACAACCGTGAAAAATAAGATTGAGCTAAATCCTAAAAAAGCTATTTTGGAAAAATCAAAAGAGCCACTTTCACCACCAACAAAGTTACTTAAAATAACCCAACCCAATAAAACTGAAAATAAAATATATGCTACCACGTGTTTTTGCAACGCCATTGCAAAAATCGCACCAATTCCTAATCCAAAATTTAATATTTGATTAATATCCATTAATATACGATTATATTAAAATTAAAGATTATCATAAACCCAATCCATATCAATTTCTTTCCATGCTATTTTTTTGATAGGGATAAACTTGGGTTTACTCATCTTTTCAGTTTTATAATAAACATATGGCCCCCATTTACCTTGTCGTATTGAAGCATCTTCGTTTAATCTTTTCAATGAAGTTGGTTTTTTTTCATTTGAAACCAACTTTTTTACGTCTTCCATTGTGATCGTTTCCAATGTTTTATTTGTGTATTTTAAAGAAATGTTTTTATTTTTATAAGAACAATATAACCCAAATTTACCATTTTTTACAACAATTTCTTCGCCATCCAATTCACCCAATGATTTTGAAAACGATTTATATAAAATGTCGTCCAATGCATATTCACCACGTTTCAATTTCTCCATATCAATATCCTTTTTAACTTTTTTAAAGGATATTTTATCACCAATATTACATAATATTACCGGTCCATATTTTCCTATTATTAATTGATGGTTAGCATCAATTTTTATTCCCTTATCACTCTTTTTATCCATTGTTTTATTATTGGTTATACAAGAAATTGATCTATCTAACTCATTGGTACAATCGTCGCACAACTTTTTAAGAGTGGCTTTTCCATTGCAAATATCGTCCAATTGTCCCTCCATTTGTCTTGTATAATCGTAATTAAACATATTATCAAAATATTTATTCAAAAAATCCATAACAATTATACCAATGGGTTCAATCTTTAATTTATTTTTTTCCTCGCCGAAAATAGATACTTTCCTTGTTTCTTCAATTTCATCTAAAGTTTTCTTTAATGAAAAATTAATACATTTTAATTTTTTCCCAGCAATATTTTTTTTAACAACATAATTCCTTTCAATTATTTTTGACACCAATGAAGAGAATGTGGAAGGTCTACCAATACCATTCTTTTCCAATAATTGAACAAGCCTTGCTTCTGTATAATGCGATTTTAATTTCTTTATAGTCATATTACTTTCAATTTCAGTATAATTAATATTCTTATCTGCATCCAACAAATACTTAAATTCCTTATTAACAGGTTTAACACCATCTATTATTTCCCACCCAAGAAAAATATTTTTTTCATTTGTGTTTTTATACATATAAATTTCGGGCGATGTTATAGTACTATACAATACTTCATATAATGCAGGCGCCATACAACTTTGTAATGAATTTTTCCATATTAATGCATATAATTTCAATTCATATTTTCCAATTTTTGGATTATTTTGGATAGTTTCAATGTTAATATTTGTCGGACGAATTGCTTCGTGGGCTTCTTGTGCCAAATTATCATCTTTATTATCGTCTTTCTTATCATTCTTATCGTCTTTCGTATCATTCTTATCGTCTTTCGTATCATTCTTATCGTCCCGCGCATCTGCAGCGAGATCACCAATATATTTATTATCCCATTTATATTTAATATATTGACTCACGTCGTCAATGAAATCTTTTGAATATTTTGCGTTATCCGTTCTCATATATGTTATATAACCGTTTTCATATAAAGTTTGCGCCAATTTCATTGTATTCTTTGGTGAAAAATTATAAGAATTACTTGCTTTTTGCTGTAAAGTGCTAGTTGTGAAAGGTTTCGGAGGACTTTTTTTCATACGTTTTTTATCGGTGATTTGTAAAATATGTTTATGTGTTTTCGTTTTTTCTAAAAAATCAATAACTTCGCTTTTATTTTTAAATAATTTATTTAATTTGTATTTAATATTCATAAATGTACCAATTGTTTCATATACATTTTCACCCTTAGCTTCATTGCATAATTTTTCATTTTCATATACCAATCTAAGTGCAGGTGTTTGACACCTTCCCGCGGATAATCCTTTTTCAGTTTTGCGCGAAATATACTTCCATAATATTGGGCTAGTTGTAAACCCAACAATTAAATCCAATATTTGTCTGGCTTGTTGTGCTTGAACCTTACCCATGTTAATAATGGTCGGGTTTAAAACAGCTTTCAATATTGCAGTTTTGGTTATTTCATGAAAAATAATACGTTTGGTTGTTTTAACGGGTAAATTAAACACTTTACAAATATGCCAAGCAATTGCTTCACCTTCTCTATCATCATCTGTGGCTAATATAACTTCGGTTGCTGATTTAACGGCCGCTCTTAAAATTTTCACATATTTTTGTTTATTTTGTGAAATTTTATAACTCGGGTTATAACTTTTATCAATACTTTTTAAACCATTTGAAAATTCGCGAATATGACCATAACTTGCCAAACATTTATAAGCATTCCCGAGATAACCTTCTATTTTTTTACACTTCGCCGGAGATTCTACTATTATTAATATCATTGTTAATTAATATTAATAATATATTTTTAAATTATTCGGATATATGGTTCTCTGGAGGTTCTAATATGTAATTTTGACAAAAAAAACTAGTCAATCATGATATATTCATAATCAACAGGACCTTCATTCGTTTCTACCCAATAATGTGTACAATTATATTTGTCATTCTGCGTTGTTACCCATATATGTTTATCATGTAATGTGTCTTCATCATGCCAATTACCATAATCATATTTTTTATTTATTTTATCAAACCAAGCGATCCGTATCATTTATAATTACCAGTTATATTATTAATAATTAACAGTTATATTATTATTACCAGTTATATAATTCTTTTAAATAATGATCCCAATAATCTTCGTTTTTCGCCTTTTCCAAATTATGCAAATCATCTGAAGTTTCAAAATGATTATCCGTATTTAAATTATAACAACGCAGGATTGTTTCAGAGAATTCGGTACTATTCCACAATGGTTTTTGTTTTATTCCATCGGGAATATCATTTTCATTTTTATCATATTTTTTATAGTAATAAATTTCATCCATTGGATTAATATCCCCACTTGAAAATCCTATATCTATTTTATCAATTAACATATTATATATTCTTTTTGGAAATACGTCATTCTGAAGTTTATTATATATTTCAGGATTCTCATGTCGAGATAATATATGTTCTTTAAACATTTTCGGTATTTTTCGCGTGTATAATCTATGTCTTATATTTTTAAATTCAGAAGAAGATATTTGACAATTAACCACAGCATCAGTCAATTCTAAAAACTCCAATTGCTCCTTACACGGGTGTTTATGAATTCTTTTATGCAAGTTTTTCAATATATCCAATATAAGATATTCATGCGATTTGACGGCGTGATGATTATATACCAATTTATGTAATCTATATCTATTTGTAAATAATGAAAATATTTCGTAATTCAACCTATGAAACCATCCCAATTCATATGAACCATCAATTGTTTTAACAACTCTTGCCTCAGTAATTAATCTATCAAATTCACCATTCATGCTATTTCCAAGATACAAAGAATCTCTTTGAATATAATCAATTTTATCAACATCCAATTGACATCTTTTATTTGCAACGATTTGAAACATCCAATTTCTTGAATTTTCTTCACCCGGATCAATCAATTCACAAATAATACATCTTTCTTCTTCACTAATATTCAAATGATATTTTTCAATCATTACTGAAAATATAACACAACTTCGTTCTTCATGTTTTTCCTCATCATTAAATATAACATAATTATCCCATAAATGGCTGAAAGGTCCATGTCCTACGTCGTGCAATAAAGCGGCAATTTCAACCAATTCAATTTGTCTATCGGTAATATCTAACGAAGGTTGATTCTTTCTTAAATTTATCATCAATTTCCTTGCTAAATATGAAACACCAATACTATGTTCAAAACGAGTATGTGTTGCACTGGGAAAAACATAATGTGTGGCACCCAATTGTTTTAAATCACGTAGTCTTTGAAATTCGGGTGTATCAATAATTTCCAATAAATGTTGTTTAATTTCAATGAAACCATGGATTGGGTCGTAAATTTTCTTTTGATTCATAGTGTTGATAGTGTTCATAGTGTTTGTTTAACGTTTTGATTCATTTGTGTTTTTAAATCAATTTTATTTTTATAAGTAGACCAACTAATTTTTTTTGGTTTTTTTACTGGTTTTTCAGATTTCTTGAATCTTTTATCATTTTTATCCGCTTCTCTAACAGCACTGTCAATATAGATTTTTTTTAAAATTTGCCCAACTTTAAAACTAGCCTCGTGTTGATCGCAATTACCATCTTCAATACTTTTCAAAATATTTAAAAAATTATGTAATAAATTTAAGTCAATTGTATCATTAACGATTTTATTGAAAATATTTGTATAATTCTTGTATAAAAACATACATTGTTTTTCAATCATGGTTCTCAATAATTTAGAATCAATGCGCGTATATTTATTTTTAAGTTGAATAATATTAACTATGTCCAATCGTATTTTTTCACTATGTTTCAATTCTCTAATTTTATCAGTCGTTGATTCATATTTGTATTCTTTAATCAAATTTTTCAAGTTTAATTTTTCAGAAGAATTCATTTATATTAATTCTAACTTTTTTTTTATATTAATATATATCTATATATTAAATGGTACAAAACTACACAATCCAGGATAAACCGTCTACATGGGATACACGTACTATAGGTTATGAAGAAACCGTTAAGGACAATAAAGAGTCGGTTGATAGTATAAATTCTGTAAAAATGGGTGGCAATGCACAAACGGGTGGTAATGCACAAACGGGTGGTAATGCACAAACGGGTGGTAATGCACAAACGGCGGACGGCACAAGTATGGAAGTAGATTCCGAAGCAATATCGGACGAAGGCCTTAAAGCTATAGAAACCGCAAACCAAATGAAAGAATATGGAAAAAGTGATGACAATGCGATGAAAAGAGTAAATGCGTCGGGAGAAATTGTGAAGGCGGGTGGGGCACGTCGCAAGTCTTGTAAATGCAAGAGTAAACGTAAGCATAAATGCAAACATAAACGTAAGTCTCGTAAACGTAAGCATAAATGCAAACATAAACGTGGGTCTCGTAAATGCCAGTGTAAACGTAAATGCCATTGTAAGCGTAAATCGTATAAGCGTAAATCGTATAAGCGTAAATCGTATAAGCGTAAATCGTATAAGCGTAAATCGTATAAGCGCACGTAAATAAATTTAAAGTGTACAAATGTTAAACTAAATTTGTAATTATATTTTTAATAATAAAATAACAATATAATTTAATAGAAAATAATGGGTTACTTTTATGATATAATGTCTTCAATGTTAATAATTGTAATATTCATATGTGTATTTATCGGATTATACATAGTTCAAATGGCAAAAAAAATAGAAAAAGATTGGCCAAAATATAAATGTCAACCCGGGATCATACCTTTAGCTGGTTTTTTTGGAAAAGATACTCTTCAAAATTTCACAGAATGTATCGGTGATATCCAAGGTGGTTTCATGGATTTATTTTTAGGACCTTTGAAAACCATGATGAAATCATTGGGGGATATAGGTAATGGGATAATGAATTCAATTAATTCTTTAAGACAAATGTTTAAGTTTTTGACGGACGCACTTATTAAAATTTTTGGACGAATTTTTGGCCTGATTAATAATATTATAATTAGTTTCCAAAAAATAGTCAATAGTTTAAAAGATTTATTAATGAAATTGGTTGGTGTATTTTATACATTATTGATGATGATTAGAGGTATGATATTTTTTAGCGAAAGTGTTATCGCTGGTCCATTGGGATCATTTATAGATGTAATATGTTTTTCACCAAATACAAAGATAAAATTATCATCAGGTCAATATAAAATAATGAAAGATATATGTTTAGGAGAAATTTTGGAAGATGGTAGTGAAGTCAAAGCCGTTTTGAGAATTAAGGGTAATTCGGATACACCATATTACAAAATATATAGTAAAAAATTAAATGAATATATTTATGTAACTGGTTCCCATTTAATAATGGATCCGAAGACTAATAAATTTATTAAAGTGGAAACATTTGAAAATGCAGAAATCTGCGAAGAATGGGGTGAAGAATTAAGTTGTTTGATTACATCAACCAATAAAATTCCAATTGGGGAATACACATTTTGGGATTGGGAAGATTAAATTTATATAGAAAATTTCTATAATTACTATATAAATGAATAATTTAAATAGATTACAAAAATTACTAAAAACAATTGATGAAAATAAAACCTATTTTAATGTTCACGCAGGTGATATATTGGGATGTTTTTTTTTAATTATCATATTTATATTATCATTTTTATATTTATCCATAAAAAAAAGAAATGTAATAATAAGAAAAGAATGGGATATACATAAATGTAAACCAGAAATATCGCCTTTCGCAGGTTTAATAAACGCACCACCCGGATCCACTTTCAAAGAAAAAATGGATTACACTGCACAAAATTATAAAGCATGTAATGTTGGCATTTTAGAAAAAAATATGAAACTATTCACAACACCACTTGAAAATAGTCAGGGTATCATTCGTTATATATTTGAAATGGCAAAGGAAACCGTAGTTAAGATTAAAAATCTCCTCATGATCATAAAAATGCAAATTATGAAAATGGTCATGGCCATCTTTTCAAAAATATTCCAAGTAGTTATTGAATTGCAAAAAATTGTATTTAAATTAAAAGATATATTGATGAAAGCCACTGGTGTTTTACAAACAGTTTTTTTATTATTAGTTGCACAAGCGTATACATTTATAACTTTCTTAAATTCATTAATTGAGGTTACGGTTATTATCTTAATCATTATAACGATATTTTATATATTATTGTTTACAGCTGGTTATATCTTCCTCGTGATGCCACTTACACAGGCCATAGGTACGGGAATGATAATAGGAGCAATCGGTTTATTAGGAACATATTTGGCAATGGCCATACCAATGTTAATCGTAATAATATTTTTAGCTATGTTGAACGACCATATAAAAAAACAAGAAGATTTAACTTGTTTTCATCCAAATACTAAAATTGAATTATTGAATGGTAAATACAAATTAATGAAAAATTTAAATTTAGGGGAAAAATTAAAAAATAACATTGAAGTTATTGCAGTTTTAAGAATTAAAGGTGAACCAAAGGATAAATATTATAAAATATATAGTAAAGAAATGGGAGAATTTATTTATGTAACTGGTTCGCATTTAATTTTTGATTCGGATAAAAATAAATATATAAGTGTTGCAGACTTTAAAGATGCTATTCTTACAAACTATTGGAGTAGTGAAATGAGTTGTTTAGTAACCTCAACGCATGAAATGCCGATAGGGGGTTTTACATTTTGGGATTGGGAAGATTAACATTTTTGTGAGGAGATTTTTTATCTGTGAAATATGTATATGAAGTTAAAGATTTTAGGAAATAAAGTCCGCGTTGAAATGATTGTACTATTTGTTCTCATTGGTATCGTAATCGCGTCACTATCCGCGTCAAGTTGCTCACGTGAGAATTTTCATAATTCAGCGCCAATAGACGGTGGGTTGAAACAATATGATTTTTCCAAACACGGTGTAGAACACAATAAAGGTACTGTTCAAAATCAACCAGTGAACCCAATGAAACCCGGGCAGAAATACTTTTGGGCAGATAATAAATTCAAACCAGAATGTTGCGATTATTCAAGTGTTAGCGGTGGAAATGGTTGCGCCTGCATCACCGATGAACAAATGAAATATTTATCATCTCGTGGAGGAAATCGCTCCAGTAGCACAGATGAGTTTAATTAAAATGAATTATATTTAATTAAAAAGTTCTCATTATTAAATAATATGGGCGCAATATGTAGTTATTATGATCTAAAAAAATGTATTAAATGTGGTGACAATTGTGATAGACAAAGTTATTCAAGGAGACATTGTAGAAAACACCGGGTAATTAATAATAAATGCATTGATTGTGATATTGATGTGGTTAAATACAGTAATAATTGTTTCCATATTATTTAGATAATTCACATATTTCACAATATTCTATTTTAATGCTACCTTCACCATATTTAGCATCAATATAATCACACGACCAATCATGAACGCATAATTTACGTATCTGATTTTCAATGTCCGTTAATTCGCATATTGTTTTTTTTAAATCAGCTTCCAAAATATTTTTTTTCTTTAAAAAAATATTTCTATTTCTAATCAATTCACCTAACATATGTTATTAATAATAAGTTTATATTTAACATTATTCAATTGTTATATTGTTAGTATTTATTTTATAACATTTGGTAGTTGTTGATTTTTTTTGAGATTTTAATGTCGCATTGTTAGTCCGTACAACGTTTGTATATTGTATTATATTTGCTTCAGAAGAATGAAGTATTGAAGAGTTTTGGTTGTTGTTGGATGATTGGTTGGGTGGCATGGTTAATCGCATACCAATGTAATTATGCGATACATCGGTATTTTTAACATAATCATTTGTAAGATAAGGTTGTGGTTTTCTTCTAAATATTTGTGGATTATAAGTGGATAAAAGAGTAGCATTTTTACATTTATCATTCTGTTGATAATCAAAAAAACCATGATTAAGATTAATCCTGGAAGAATGATTTAATACTTTTGTGATTTTGGTTGAATTTGTTTTCGCCAACGAATTACTAGAATTGTTTGACAAATCTTTATATATATTTAGATTTCGTTTTTGAATAATATATTCTTTAGATGTTTTACTTGATGATTTAAAGATATTCATTTTATATATAAATATTATTTTAAAATATTTTAAAATTATTTTAAAATTATTTTAAATTATTTTAAACAATTTAAAATATAATAATTTTATATACATGTCTCTTAATTATGATTTGGATAATTATTCAAAAGTGGATTTATTTGAAATGTTTGAACTAGATTTGTCAAAAGATTTTGACAAAAATGAATTAAATGAAAAGTATAATAAAATGTTATCAAATGTTCAAACTGAGCAACACATCCCTGTACCAGAGAAAGCTCTTATCTTGTCATTTTTAGATAAAGCTTTCAAATTACTTTTAGAAAACGACGATGAATATAAATTAACAGCTGGTAATTTTATGCCAAATTTAGAAAAAAATGAATTGTTTTCTGACGACAAACCAATAATTAAAAAGAAAATCAATAAAGACTTAAAATCATTCATAAATCCTCTAAAAACCATTTTCACTACTAAAATTTTAAGCATTAACACATTGTTCCGCAAAAATTATTATAACCAAAGTTCTACTGATTTTATCATTGATTTACCAGAAACATTGAAAAATGTTACAAGTTTAACACTGACAAATACGGATATTCCAAATACAATGTATTCTTTTTCTTCATCCACTGGTACCAATGAATTTACCATTGAAACATACGATGTGAGCAATAATTCTGCAAAAACACCATCCAATGAAAAAAAACACTTGATAAGAATAAAAAATGGTAATTACAATCCCGAAGAATTGGTTAATTATTTAAATCAATTTGTTTTTTCACCTGATACCACTAATACATCAAACGCGAAAGGTGACGAATTAAAACGAGTTGCTTGTTACTACGATACTATAACCAAAAAGATATCGTTTTTCAGGGATAAAAGACTTGATATAAGTGGGGGTGTACCAGACACAACAACGCTAAATTATTGTTTTAATATAGATTGGAGATTGGATTCCGACCCAAATCGCTCTACGCAATTAAATATGGGGTGGATTTTAGGTTACAGACAACAATATTATTCATTTGATGATGATTATGTGGAAAAAGACAAAGTATTTTATGATACGGCTGAAGGGTTTGAAGCGGAATCCTGTTATCAAGATGTAAATGGTAAACGTTATATCTTTCTCTCAATAGATGATTACAATAAAAATTTTGCAAAATCATTAATGTCACCGTTTGAAAACTCCATTATAAATGATATCAATATCTTCGCGAAGATAAATAATTATTATGATTCATTCAATTACTCAAATGGCGATGTTGACTATCAATTCAAAAGATCTTATTTCGGTCCTGTAGATTTAATGAAACTGAGAATACGCCTTTTAGATGAATTCGGAAGGGTAATTAATTTAAATAATAGCGATTATTCATTCACTATCAGAGTTGAACAACTATATAACTCCACTTAACAACTTTTAGAAAAAGTTAGGTCAAAATTAACTTTTAGAAAAAGTTAGGTCAAAACAAGTTGATTTTTGTTAAACTTTTCTAAAAAGTTTTAAATTGATTTAATAAATGGTTTTAGATTAACATTTATTAAAAAAAAAAATGGACGAACATCTTAAAGATGTATACGGCTTTAACAATTTCAGAGATTATCAAAAAGAAATTATCATGGATTTATTAAATAAAAAAGATCTGTTTGTTATACTACCTACAGGTGGTGGTAAGAGTATATTATATCAATTCCCTGCTACGTTTACTGATAAAATTACAATTGTTATTTCTCCATTGATTTCACTCATGAATGATCAATGCAAATATCTCAATTCAAAAAATATAAAAGCTGTTTGTTTGAATTCGGAATCTTCAGTTGGAATCGCACATTACATAAATTACAAAATTATTTATACAACTCCTGAATTTATGGCAACCAGAATGGCAGCATTATTCCGCATTAAAGAACATATTGGTTTATTCGCTGTAGATGAGGCACATTGTATATCAGATTGGTCATTTGATTTCAGACCAAGTTATCAAAAATTGAATATTATTAAAAAACATTTTCCAGAAATTCCAATATTAGCAGTCACTGCCACGGCGCCACCCGATGTCATAAAAGACATATATAAGTTCTTGAACATAACACCCAAAGAATACCTGTTGGGAACTCGCCGAACAAATATAATGACTCGTGTTTTACCAAAATCCGAATTCTCCAAATGTAAATATACCGAACCCACGATAGTTTATGTTCAAACGAGAAAACTATGTGAAAAATTATACAAAGCTTTGAAAAATAAAGGCGTGTTAACCGCAAAATACCATGGTGGAATGGATAAGAAAGATAAAGAAAGAAGTCATGAATTATTTATTTCAAACGATATAATGGTTATTGTAGCAACAATCTCATTTGGGATGGGAATTGATAAATCGGATATAGGACATGTTATCAATTATGGTGTCCCTGCAAATATTGAAAGTTACTACCAGGAGGCGGGGAGGGCAGGGAGATCTGGACTTGATAGTAAGGCCACGATTTATTACGATGACAATGATTTCAATACTACGGCATATTTGATATCATTATCTACAGATGAAGAACAGATAAAAATAAAAACAAAAGGGATGAATATTTTCAGAAGTTTCTTGAGAGAAAGATGTATGTGCAGACAACAAATGATTGATTACTATTTTACAACCGGTAAATTCGCATCAGAAGACGATGTCAAACATATTTCAAAATGCAATATGTGCGATAATTGTTTAACAGAAGATAAACCTGAAATGGTTGATGTTACGGAAGAATCCAAAATTATCATTGATATTATTAAGATGCATTATGCAAATAAAGGGTATAACGTAGGTTTGAAAAAAACTATTTCATTAATAAAAAAAAAAATTAATAAAACAGCTAAAGTTACAACTGAAATAATTGAGAAATTGGTTTCTAAAAATATATTAAATCGCCGTAAAGCAGGCTTTGGATTTGCCATTGGTATTGGTGATGAGGTTCTAACAACTGTTAAAATTGCGGCAAGTTCGCGCAAAATGAAAGTATTATTCAGTACTCCCGAATCGCGCCTTGGAAAAGTAATGGAACTGAGAAATAAATTGGCGAAGAAGTTTGGTTTAGTACCGGCAACATTTATAAATGATAGGGTTATTATGAATATTATTAAGAAATCTCCAAAAAATACACAAGAATTATGGAGTGTTAACGGTATATCAAAAGAATTTATAATGTCGGATCAGTGTTGCGAATTTATGACAGAATATATTTTGCTTAAAAAAAAGAACTACACTTCTCAATCACCCAAAGCTAAGTCAAATGCAAAAGGGCCAAGTGCAAAAAAATCACACACATCCAAAGCTAAACCAAGTGCAAAAACAAAAAAAACAAGGGATACCATATTTGAACACTATAAAAAGACATTATCCATAAAAGAAATATCAAAAGAAATGGGGCTTTCGGAACAGTCTGTTGAAGGTCATATATTATATATATATGAACATTATGATGCCGATATTATGATGGAATATTTTGATTTAACAGAAGAGAAAGAAGAAGCTATTGCAAAGGCTATAAAAAAAGTTGGAACGGAATATTTAAAACCGATCAAAGAAGAGATTGGCGATATAACATATGGGCAAATTAAATTGTATTTATTGGTATTGAAAATAGAATCCTAATATGGATTTTCGCAAATAAAACAAAAGCTATCTTTATATTTTATACCCTGTATGAATAATCCAAATGAAAACCCTGTTAAAATTATAGGAATTTGAATAAACATACTCAATAAACAAATATAAAAATAGACAACCCAATGATGAACGTGTAGTGCTTTTTTTTTATATGGTATAATTATCATACCATTACTCATAATGGGATATATTGTAGGTTTTAATGTGGGTGGATCACCTGAGTTTTTTGGAAGAATAAAATAAGAATATAATAATGAAATATTAAATCCACAAATAAAGATGAACATTATAAAAAATAAGTTTTTTTATTTTTAAATTTGTTTTATTTCTTTTATAAATTTCCTTTATAAATTTCTTTTCTTTCTTTTATTCGTTTTACTCTTTCTCTTTCTTTTCCTCTTTCTTTTACTCTTTCTCTTTCTTTTCCTCTTTCTTTTCTTCATTGTTTTCCTTTTTTTTCTAGACCCACCGCCTAAACTTAATTTTTTATAGTGATCATAGCTAATCGTAGCTCCAGCTTTGGCAATTGCCGAAGCTGAAAGACCACTATGTGGCTCCGACCGCGTCATTTTTTTCCCATCGGTAACGCTACTTACTGACTTTTGCCTTGCCGGCTTTTGCATCCCTGTAGCTTTTCCGAATCTTTGATTGTATGCGTCTTTTGAATTTTTTTTGGAGTTTTGTCCGGACATTTATAATATTACATTAGATAAAAAAAATATAAATCGGTTATAGAACGCACAGTTTTACATGTACATTCCAAATGGAATGGTTTTTTTATCCTGTTCTTTAATAAGTTTATCCGCGATTTCTGCGGTAACTGTGAAAGGGAATTCTACTTTCAAGACAACCTCACCATCAAACAATGTGCTATCTGATTTCATTAGTCTAAATAAATTTAATTTTCCATAAATGATTTCCAAACATCTTTTTAAGTTTCTCACACCCTTTTCATCGCTTGTATATTTTTCAGAAATATGCTCAACAACACCCTCGCCAATAACAATTTCACCTTCCTTAAAATTAATATTTTTCATAATGGCTGGGATTAAATATTTATTTGCAATCACACATTTATCTTTTTTATCATAACCCTTTGTACCAATTCTATACATTCTATCTTTCAGAATAGGATTAACTTTTTCTTCATGGTTATAACTAAATATAAACAACGCTTTACTAAGATCAAAATCCAGATTTGAGAAATATTTATCATGGAATTGATTATTTTGCGTAGTATCTGTTAAATGTGTGAGAATTCCTGTAATCTCTTCACCTTTCGCCGTATCACTAATTTTATCCAATTCATCAAAATAAAACACCGGGTTCATACATTTACTATGAATTAGAACATCCACGATTTTCCCCCAAATACTTCCCTCATATGTATAAGAATGACCTTCCAAAAAACTACTATCTGTAGCGCCCCCTAATGGAATGAACGCGAATGGTCTATTTAAAATTTTACTAATACCTTCTTTAACAAGGGTTGTTTTCCCTGTACCCATTGGACCATGAATCGCAATAGCGCTGCCCACCGCATTTGGATTGCTAATCCAACCACCTAACATTTGCATAATTTGCATTTTAGCATCATTCAAACCATATACTGCATCGTCCAATGTTTTTTTAGCATTCTCCATAAAATCACGACATTTTTCAATACCATCATCATATTTAATGGGTAATGTATTATATTTCCCAAATGGTATACTCATAAATGTATCAACCCATAATTTATTTTTGTAATATTCACCACACCCAGGGTCCATAAGATTCAACATATTTACTTTTTTTATAGCCACCGATTTGATTGAAGGATCAATGTCCATACCTATTAATTTTAAACGATATGGCATATCGTCATTTGATATTTTATTCATTTCAAATAAATTTCTCAAAATATTTTTTTGTTCTACCAATTCCATTTTTTTAAAATATGATAAATCATTTGTGGTTTTTTTCTCTTTTAATAATTTTTTCAATCTTTTAATATTAACTGATTTTTTTTTCGTTTCTTTCTTTTTATCTATTGTGTTTTTTTCCTTATTATATTTTGATTCGTATTCAATAATTTTTGCTTCAAATTTACCGGTTTCTTTTAAATCCAATAATTCTTTTATTTCAAATGAAATTTCAGATGTATTACAATCAATTAAGTAATCCTCTGGTATATTCTTTATAATTTCAAATTCTTTGTTCTCTAATTTTATATTGAAATATTTTTTCTTATTTCCTTTTTTTGATATTTTTTTAATTACTCCAAAGTATGATTTATCCCAATCTGGTTTTTTTACTCCAATTTTATCACCAACTTTCACACCAGAAATAAATTTATTTTTAGCCAGTTTTTTTTTTTTGGTTTGCGCTTCTTCAAGTCTGAAAACTTTTTCCCAATCTTCTTCCATTTCATCTTTATCATCTTTTTCATCGTCGGATGAAATTTCACAGATATCTTCCAAATCATCCATTTCTTCAAAATACTCACCATCTTGCAAAACCTTTGTATTTACAACCTTATCATTCTCACCGAATGTATAAATTATACTAAAATTATTTTTACCCAGTTCAATATCATCTTGTTCATCTAATAATTCATCTTCATCACTTGGAAATTTCCCCGAATTAGTTGTTAAAACTTTAAAAGCTTTTTGTAAATTTTCGTCATCCGTTTCCACGTTTGCTTCGTCTGCTTCGTCTGATTCGTTTGCTTCGTTTGCTTTTCTTACTTTTCTTACTTTTCTTGCTTTTGTTGCCTTTGTTGCTTTTGTTGCTTTTGTTGCTTTTGTTGCTTTTGCTGCTTTTGCTGCTTTTGCTGCTTTTGCTGATTTTGTTGATTTTGTTGATTTTGTTGATTTTGTTGATTTTGTTGATTTTGTTGATTTTGTTGATTTGTTGGATTTTTTATCTTTAGATTCTTTTAAAATTTTATCTTGTAAATATTTTGACGGAAACAAAGAATTTAAAAATTCCTTATAAGTTTCACCATTATCAAACATTTCATCTATTTCCGGATCATAATCACTATCGGAATCAGATGTTTCACATGTAGTTTTCTTATATGATTTAGGAGATTCATTATCATTCGCTGTATCCATATTTAATTAAAATTATAAAATATATTTATATTATTTTTTTTACATCAATTTTAAAATTGATTTAAATATTTTTTTGAATATATTTCTATTATAAATATAAGAATGTCCGCACAATATGGAAATATTTCTAGAGCATCAAAAATATTAGGTATCCAATTTAGTGTATTAAGTCCAGAAGCCATTCGGAAAAGTAGTGTAGCAGAAATAACTTCAAGAGATACTTATATAAATAATAAACCTGTTATTAATGGATTATTTGATCCTAGGATGGGTGTATTGGAACCCGGTTTAATATGTCCAACGGATGGTTTAGATTATATGAAAACACCTGGATATTTCGGTCATATAGAACTCGCGAAACCAGTATTTTATATTCAATATTTGAATACTTTAATTAAAATATTAAGAACCATTTGCATTAAATGTGGTAAATGTAAAATCAGTAAAAAAAAATATGATTTTATTATGAAATTGGCACCAAAAAAAAGATTTGATTTCGTGTTCGCCCATGCAAATAAAGTTAAAAGATGTGGTGAACAAACCGAAGATGGTTGTGGTACAAAACAACCTAAGAAAATTTATAAACAAGATTTGGCCGATATTTACGCAGAATGGGAAAAAATTGACGGTATCAAAGATATTGATGGTGTTGTGAAAGAAAAACCAACTATTAAATTATCACCTGAAAGTATTTTACGACTTACAAAAAGGATCAGCGATGAAGATTTAATTTTCATGGGATTTAGTCCTGTCTGGTCACGACCCGAATGGTTTATATGCCAAGTATTAGCTGTTCCACCACCAGCAGTTAGACCGTCTGTTAAACATGATTCGCAACAAAGAAGCGAAGATGATATTTCGCATATTATTGTCAATATTATTAAATCAAATACCACCCTTCAAAATAAAATACAACAGGGTGCAGATGCAAAAGTTATTGAGGATTGGGCAACAGTTTTACAGTATTATGTTGCCACGATGGTTGACAATAAAATTCCTGGGACAGCACCGGTCGCTCAAAGATCCGGGAGAGCTTTAAAATCAATTAAAGAGCGATTAGTTGGTAAAACTGGTAGAGTTAGAGGTAATTTACAGGGTAAAAGAGTTGATTACTCTTCTAGATCCGTAATTACGCCCGATGCAAATATTAGTATTAAAGATTTGGGCGTACCTTTAAAAATAGCCAAAAATATTACATTTCCGAATAAAGTTAATAAAAGAAATATGTTATTCTTAATGAAATTGGTATTGAATGGGCCTGAAACGTATCCAGGTGCAAATATTTTAGAAAGAAAAAGTGGTGAAAGTATATCACTTAGATATGTTGATAGAAATACATTGGAATTATACGAAGGTGATATAGTACATAGACATTTACTTGAAGGAGATCCAGTGTTATTTAACAGACAACCTAGTTTACATAGAATGTCAATGATGTGTCATAAAGTTAAAATCATGCCTCGTGGCAATACATTTAGAATGAATGTTGGTTGTACAAAACCATATAATGCAGATTTTGATGGGGATGAAATGAATATGCATGGCCCACAAGGTGAACAATCACAATGCGAATTATTAGATTTGGCGGCAGTTTCTCATCAAATTATCAGTCCAGCGAACCATCAATCCATCGTTGGTATATTTCAAGATTCATTATTGGGTTGTTATCGTTTTACCAGAGAAAATATTTCATTTGACAATAGAACAGCTATGAATTTGTTAATGTATAATAAAAATGTGGATTTATCATTGTTTACTAAAAAAAAAGTTAAAAGTTTTGATATAATTTCTCAGATTTTACCACCACTCAATGCTAGATTTCAAAACGGTGGCTTTGGTGATTCGGAGGATAAAAAAACATCAAATAATGTTATTGAAATTACAAATGGTAAATATCTCCGTGGACAAATTGATAAAAGTGCTTTATCGGGTAAGATGAATGGTTTAATCCGTTCAATATTCAATGATTATGGTCATGAATATGCTTCAGATTTCATAGATAATATACAATCAATTGTTACAGAATATATGAAATTGTCATCATATAGTGTTGGGATTAGCGATTTAATTGCAGATTCAAAAACAAATGAGGAAATTTCAAAATCAATGAAAAATAAAAAAACAGAAGTGGTAAAATTATTAAATCAATTACATGTTGGGGTATTTGAAAATAATTCTGGGAAAACAAATCAAATTGAGTTTGAAACAAAAGTGAATTCAATTTTAAATAAAGCACAAGAAGAAGCTGGTAAAATTGGCAGAAATAGTTTAGATAAAGGTAATAGATTTGTTATTATGGTAAAAGCAGGATCAAAAGGTTCAACTATCAATATTGCACAAATGATTTCTTGTTTGGGTCAGCAAAACGTAGATGGTAAAAGAATTCCATACGGGTTTGAAGATAGAACTTTGCCTCACTTCACCAAATACGATGATACCGCGGTAGCGAGAGGTTTCGTTGAAAGTTCTTTCATTCAGGGTTTGACACCGGAAGAAGTATATTTCCATGCAATGGGTGGTAGAACAGGTTTAATTGATACAGCCGTTAAAACGAGTTCCACTGGTTATATTCAAAGAAGGTTAATTAAATCATTGGAAGATTTAAGCGTTCGTTACGATATGACGGTTAGAAATAATAAAAATAAAATCATACAATTCAGTTATGGGACGGATAACCTAAATACAATGAAAGTGGAAACAATTCACTTACCTCTTGTAAAAATGTCGTTAGAGGAAATATTTATGCATTTTCAAATCCCCAATGATAGAAAAATACAATCATTGGAATTATCAAATTTTGATACAGAAACCAAAAAAAGATATAAAAATCAAAAAAAAGATTTGAAGAATAAATCCAAATCGGTTATAAAAATGATGGTTGATTATAGATCTGAAATTATCAAACATGTGTTTAAAAATGACTCTGAAACTAAAATTCACATTGCGGTACAATTTGATAGATTAATAAATAATATTCAACATAATTTACATATAACAAAGGATAATGTCGTTGATATTACACCAATGGAATTATATGGGATGATTGAACATTGTTACGAAAGAATCTCACATAATCTTTTGACGAAACCTACTCAATTATTTAAAATAGCTTGGTATTATTACTTATCTCCTAAAAATTTATTAACAGTTAGAAGATTTAATAAACGAGCCATTGTATTATTATTGGATAAAATTGAGTTTAATTATAAAAAGGCGTTGGTGCATCCGGGTGAAATGGTGGGTCTAGTGGCCGCACAAAGTATTGGGGAACCAACTACACAAATGACCTTAAATACATTTCATTTTGCGGGGGTAGCTTCCAAATCAAATGTTACTAGAGGTGTTCCAAGAATTGAAGAAATATTATCATTATCTGAAAATCCCAAACAACCTTCAATTACAATTAGACTCAATGAAGATGAAGAAACGGATTTGAATAAAGCCAGAGAATTGAAATATAAACTTGAATATACAAATTTACATGATATTACAAAAACGGTTAGCATTTATTTTGACCCAAAAATGGATTCAACTAACATTGGAGAAGATGCGGAATTATTAGAAGAATATCTTGAATTTGAAAAAATTATGAAAGATATGGGTGTTGAATCGGAATTTAAAGAAACGGATGTGTTTTCAAAATGGATTATCCGATTGGAATTATCAAAAGAAGACATGTTGGACAAAAATATTTCAATGGACGACGTTTATTTCGCTATTAAAAATAGTGGAAATGGTCCGAAAGTTCAAATGAAATGTGTATATAGTGATTTCAATAAAGATAATCTGGTTTTCAGAATTAGAGGTGTAAATTTATCAAATAATAAAAAAAAAAACATTGGATAAACATAATGAAATTCACTTATTGAAAAATATGCAACAGAGTTTACTCAAAAATATTATTTTGAGAGGTGTTAAAAACATCCCAAAAATCATCATCAGAAAAGTAACAAATTCGGTATATTATGAAAATGGACAATATAAACCCAGAGATATTTGGGTATTGGATACAGTTGGTACGAATTTACCAGATATGCTTGCACAAGATGGTATTAACGCATCGCAAACAATGACTAGTGACATTCAAGAAATTTTTAGAACATTGGGGATTGAAGCTGCGAGACAATCCATATTAAATGAATTGGAAGAAGCTATTGGCTTTGATGGTACTTATATTGATATGCATCATTTAACGATGTTGGCAGACAGAATTACGGCAACGCTAAAAATGGTTTCCGTTTTCAGACATGGGATTAATAATGATGATATTGGTCCGATAGCAAAAGCTTGCTTTGAAGAGACTCCCGAGATGTTTTTGAGGGCAGCTAGACATGGTGAGATGGATTTAATGACGGGTGTTTCTGCAAATATAATGGTTGGTCAAGAAGGTTATTACGGAACGGGTGCGTTTCAAATATTATTAAATATGCAAAAATTATCAGAATTGAAGGAAAAAACAATGCCAGCTGAAAATGATATTGATTCAATATTAACTATGGATGATCCGGCGGATTTCTGCTCAAAAGATAAAATTATAATTGAAAGTGACGTTGATAAAAATATTAAAAAATCTGGTTATATTCCGGATGATTATAATATGGATTTCTAATGATTTCTAATATACACATGTCGTTCTTTTGAAAAATATAATTTATGTTTTTTTCCTGTGTCTACACCGGCTTTTAATTTTAACTTATCAAAAGTATAATCCAAATTAAAATCATCGCCACCGGACCATACATCTTCATTATTTATCCATTTCCCATTATTATATGTATTTTCAAGAAATACATATGGTAAATAAAAAGCATTGCGTTTTACACCATGATACCCTCTTATAAATTCATTTTTTTTATCCAAAAACAAATATGTTATGGTGTAATATTTAACTGGGATTTTCAAATACTTTCCACCGGTTAATCTACTTGTTGTTTTAGCTTTCATAATTACGTTTTTTATTAATTTTTTTTCACTAGATCTAGACCAATACCAATTTCCCAAACATTCTCTTTGTTGAAAGAGTTCATCATATACAGTAATAAAAAATCCATCGGGTTTATTAGTTTTGTTGGTTTTATTAGTTTTGTTGGTTTTATTAGTTTTGTTGGTTTTATTAGTTTCGTTGGTTTTATTAGTTTTGTTGGTTTTATTTA
>MDTF01002467.1_pt1 | contig 24625 bp, 22 predicted proteins | sample 811191 | NCBI WGS metagenome assembly MDTF01 (sample SAMN05326649, study PRJNA326480) | marine metagenome | isolation source: seawater | place: Southern Ocean | collected 2011
AGAAAAGCTATCAATAAGCACATTGTGTGAAAGAAAGAAAATTAATTTATCAATTAATTTATAAAATATTCTAACAAAACCCTTTTTTTTTGCCCAAATTTGACCTGTAAACCAATGAATACGATTTGGAGTTCTTGCAGCAAATGATGCAAGTGCAACAATAAATCCTATTTTAGGTGTAAAAGAAATAGAGAGATTTGGTTTTTTTTTTAAGAAAAAAAATAATGTAATAAAAAATGTAGCAATGTCATAAAATAAGTTGATGCTTCTTTTGAAATTTATATTTATCAATGAAACATTGCTTGGAATTTTTTTTTTTAGTCTATCAGCATCATTACAACATATAAAAAGGTCATATTTTTTACTCAATTGCTCAATATGATTAAGCAAAAATACATTAAAAAAATTAGAAGTATTCGCGATTAAAACTATTTTGAATCTTTTATTCATTTAGAAATTTTATTTTTTTTAATAAAGAAAATCTTGGCTTAAAGTTTAATTCTTTTCTAATTTTTTTGTTACTATATGTAACTTTTGAGGAAATAATTAAAAAAAAATTTAACATTATTTTAGGCATAGGTAAAAAATAAATTATAAATTTTATAACACTAATGGGAATTAAAATATTTATAAATTTTTTTTTGTAGAGCTTTTGATAAACATCATAAAGTTCATATTGTCTGAAATCATTAGATACTATATAGGTTTTATTCCTAGATACCTTTAATTTAGAAACTATTAAATTTACTACTTGTGATACGTCTTTTACATGAACTAAATTATACATAATTTCATTAGAGGTCTTTATCCAAAAACCAGTTTTTAATGTAAACATAACAAACCTGTATAAATTTGAATTTTTTTTTTCCCCAAATACATTAGAAATTCTTAGAATAGTAAATGAAAGATTTTTATTTAAATTTCTTTTAATTGTGTTTTTTATCAACGTATCCGCTTTAAGTTTACTTTTGGAATATAAATTATTTGTCTTTGTAGTGGTATTTTCTGTAATAATTTTAGATAAGTTGATATAATTTTCAGCTCCACCATAAACTGCAACACTGCTTAAATGTATGAGCCTAACTTTAGATTGATAAGTTTTCATATGTTTTAGCAATTTTTTCACAAAAACAAAATTAACATTTTCGAGATTACTTTTATTATTATTTATTTTGCCAACACAGTTAATAATAATGTTTGCTTTTTTTAAAAATGATAAATTTTTTTCATTAAATGTTTTAAAATCCCATTTAATGTATTTTATTTTTTTTCTTCGGTATAATTTATCTTCAATATTTCTTCCTACACACACTAAATCAAAAGAGGAATTGCTAGCTAAATTTTTTAAAATACTGCGACCTATTAATCCTGTATAGCCTAAAATAATAATTTTCATTATTTTTCAAAATAAATTAATAAGATTTATAATCGTAAAGCAACCAAATCTTTAGAAAATAGATATTTTAAATCATAAATTACATGATTTTTTTTACATAAATTCAAAATTTCAATTTCTCCCATATCCTGAAATTTTTTATGAGCAACAGCTACTATAACTACCTCATAAGTATTATGATCAAGTGATGATTTAGGATCAATACCATATATCCTTTTAATCTCTTTACTATCTGCCCATGGATCGTAGAGATCTAAATTACAATTATATTTTTTTAATCTTTCAATGACAGTATTAATTCCAGAATTTCTAATGTCTGCACAGTTTTCTTTGAACGTTAAACCCATAACTAAAATTTTAGATCCTTTAATTTCAATATTTTTTTTTTTCATTTCTTTGATTAATTCTGACACTACATGATTTCCCATATTATCATTAATCTCTCTTCCTGCTAAAATAATTCTTGCCTTATATCCTATGCTTTCTGCTTTGTAAGTCAGATAATAAGGATCTACTCCAATACAATGTCCACCAACTAATCCTGGTTTGAAAGGTAAAAAATTCCATTTACTTCCTGCTGCATCTAAAACTTCTTTAGTATCAATTTTTAGTTTATTAAAAATTATAGATAGTTCATTAATGAGTGCAATATTTAAATCACGCTGAGTATTTTCTATAACTTTTGCAGCCTCTGCAACCTTTATACAAGAAACTTTATGTGTTCCTACAGTTATAATTTCATTGTATAAATCATCTACTAGATCAGAAATTTCTGGTGTTGAGCCTGATGTAATTTTTTTGATATTTGAGATGGTATGCTTTTCATCTCCAGGATTAATCCTCTCAGGACTATATCCACAAAAAAAATCTTTATTAAATATTAAATTTGAAAATTTTTCTAGGACAGGCACGCATACTTCTTCAACACAGCCTGGATAAACAGTAGACTCGTAAATAATTAAATCTCCTTTTTTAATTGTATTTCCTATCATTTCAGAAGACTTCAATAATGGTCGTAAATCTGGTTTTTTTAACTCATCTATGGGTGTTGGAACGGTAATAATAAAACAATTGGCATATTTAAGGTCTTCTTCGTTATTAGTAAAATTCAATTGTTTTGAATTTTGAAGCTCTTCTCTATTAAACTCTAAGTTTTTATCTGCCCCAGAATTAAGCTCTTTAATTCTCTCTTCATTAATGTCAAAACCAATTACTTTTCTTTTTTTAGCAAACTCTAAAGCAAGAGGCAAACCTACGTAACCTAAACCTACAATTGCTAATTTAATATCTTTACTTAAATTGATCATATTTGATAATAATCTTTATACCATTTAATGAAGTTTGATACTCCTTCAACAACTGGTGTTGAGGGTTTATAATCAAATTTTTCTTTTAAGATATCTACATTGGCATAAGTATCTGGTACGTCACCAGGTTGTAGTGGTAAAAAATTTATTTTTGCTTTTTTTTTTAGTGCTTTTTCTAAAGCATCAACATAATCCATAAGTTGCACCGGTTTATTGTTGCCTATATTAAAAATACACCATGGTGCTTTACTATTTGCAGGATCTGGTTGATTGCTATTCCAATCAGAATTACCTGTTGGTGAGCTATCAAGACTTTTTATTACACCTTCTACAATATCATCTATATAAGTAAAGTCTCTAGTATGTTTGCCATGATTAAATACATCAATAGGTTTTTCCTCTAATATTGCTTTAGTGAATTTAAACAAAGCCATGTCAGGTCTACCCCACGGCCCATAAACCGTAAAGAATCTAAGACCTGTGGTTGGTAACTCATAGAGATGACTGTATGAGTGTGCCATTAATTCATTAGATTTTTTAGAAGCTGCATAAACAGATAATGGATGATTAGCACTATCATGTTCTGAAAATGGCATTTTAGTGTTAGCACCATACACGCTTGGGGTGCTCGCATAAACTAAATGATCAATTTTTTGGTGACGGCAGTTTTCCAAAATATGAGCAAATCCAACAATGTTACTTTCGATATAAGCAAGAGGATTTTCCATAGAATAACGTACGCCTGCTTGTGCTGCTAAATTTACTACCTTTTGAGGTTTGTGATTTTTAAAAATATCTTCTAAATTTTTTTTATCACTAAGGTCTACTCTGTAATGTTGATAATTTGAATATTTTATTAATCTTGTAACTCTTGCCTCTTTAATTTTTGGATCATAATAATCGTTATGATTATCAATACCTATTACACTATCTCCACGCTTTAAAAGTTTAATGCATAGTGAAGATCCTATAAAGCCTGCCGAACCTGTAACAATAATTATATTCACATCTTTATCCATAAAATTTTTAAAGTAATTTAATTAAAAAACTAAAATTTTGATATTTTATTTATAAACTTTATTCCATACCTTATTATAAGATTTTATCATTTTACCTATACTAAATTTATCTTTAATTCTTGCTCGTGCTGAATCACACCTTTTGCACCAATTTTTATTTTGTATTTCTTTTAATGCTATCTGAATTGCTTTAGCTAACTTAATTGAATTATTAGGGGGCACTACCCAGCCAGTTTTACCAACAATATAAGAAGAATCACCAACATTAGTCACTACACAAGGGGTTTTAAACGCCATGGCCTCTGCTACAACATTAGGAAAACCTTCAGATCTACTACTTTGAATATGAATATCAAGCCAATTCATTACTTTTGAAATATTTTTCGTTGGTCCTAACAATCTAATATGATTATTTAATTTAAGTTTTTTTATTTCTCTGCTTAATATTTTATTTTTATCAATGTTGGTTCCAATCAGTACACAAAAAAAATTTATATCTTTTAATCGAATTAATGCCAGTGCATTGAGTAAATTTAAATGATCTTTTAGGGGATCATAACGTGCTACATAACCGATACGTGGAATTTTTTTTTTAATTTTTATTTTTTTTTGAAAATTAATTTTTTCTATCTTATTAATTTTTAATTTTGATAAGTCATACCCGTTTGGAATGAATTTAAATTTTTTTTTATCATATCCCTCTATTTCATAAATTTTTTTAGCTTTTTTTGATACAATTACAATTAATTTAGGTAACAAATAAGATAGTTTTGCTAATACTTTTATGATTAAAATGGTTGTTAATTTTGCTTTTCCAATTTGAATCTTTGAATAACGTACATTCCAAACAATATTTTTATTTCCAGCTAATCGTGCTGCAATACTCCCTAAAAAATCAGCATGTACGAGCCAGGTTTGTACAATGTCAGGTTTTGAGGAGCGAATTAGATTTATAAGAAAAAAAAATTTACCAAGAGAAAAAAAATTAATGTTTAAACAATAGACTTTAGTGCCCAGTTTTTTTAATAATGAAAAATACTTTCCATGGTCTGTGAGTGAAATAACAATATGTTTATTTATTTTATCATATTTGCAAATTTTAAATAATGTATGCTCTGCTCCACCATCTCCTAAACCAGTAATTATATGAACAATCTTCATTTTATCTTTTTGTTAATTTTTATAATCTATCTAAATTTTTTCTTTAATTTTTTTGAAAAAACTAATTTTGGTATTAAAGGTCCAGCTAACAGTATAAGTCCAATAACAAACTTCGTTCGATGTCTTATACCAGTTCCAAAATTACTAACACCAATACCAAATACAATAAAATAACACACTAAAATTATTAAAATTATTCTTAAGGCGGGGTCTTTCCAAATAGCTTTTCGATTACAAAAAATTAAATAAACTAAAATCATATATAAAAAACTATCTAAAACCCCAACTAAATGAGATAATTTTTTAACCTCCCATGGAAAAGGTGAAAATAAGAAATATAAAGATCTAATGGGTGCCTTATATAAAAACTCAATATTAGCATCTACTTTTAGCCACTTAGGATAGGATGCACCACCTTTAGTGTTTGAGTTTATTAGAATTTTTATTTTTTGTGTACTAATAGTTTGTTCAAAAGTTCCAAGATATGGAATATAGATTTTGTTTGAAACATAAGATACCAAGAAGACTGATGATAAGATAACAATCAACACAAATTTGAAACTAAGGATTTTGTTTTTGATTAATGTAAATGATACTTTAAAAGTATCCAAAACATAAATGAAAGAAAAAACAAAAAGGCCAATAATTGAAGCTCCATGAAAAAAAGTTGCTCCAATAAAGCCGGCTACAACTATAGAGATAGATTTGTAGCTTCTAATTTTGACCCAATTAACTATACCGTACAGAGCTACTAATAAAAAAAAACTAATATAAACTTCTCTCATTGTTAAAACTGAGTATGATATTAGAGAGGGAAATAAAGCTATTACCCAACCAACTTTCATTGCAACATAATTATTCCATAATTTTTTTGCTAACAACCAACCAAGAAAAACAGACCCAATACCAAAAAAAATAGAAAATGACTGAGCTAATAAAATGCTTCTCCCAAATAAAGAATAAGGAATAGCAATCAAAACACTAATAAAATAAGCATCGGGTCCCACATAATGATGCTTAAAGATGTTATAAAATCCACCTTGAGAAAAATCCCATGCAAATTGTTCAAAATTTTTTGCATCCATATCTCCATCTGGCAAATAAAAAAAATAATTATTTATTATTAAAAATAAAAAACGTACAGTGAGAGCTACAAACAGAATCTTTGAAATCTCTGGCCATCGTAAAGCTATTAACAGTGTTATTAACGATACTAAAAGAATCGAAGTAAAACCAAGAATATCAAACATTAGATACTAAACAAAATTTCAAACTATAAATAATTTTTCTTTTAAACATCTTATGGTTTACGAATTAGTCCAACAAATTTTCCTTTAAATTCCACAACAGAAAATTTTAAAGATTTATTTTTTACAAACTCAGAAAAATAGAGATTGTCTTGAATGTCATCAGAGACAAATAACCCTCCAGATCTTAATGATTTCCATAAAATAGGATATGCATAGTGTCGACCCCACCAAGATTTATCTGAGTCATAATGGCAAAGATCTGATTGTCCACCAGTTTTATTTAGTGCATTTATTATTCCTGGTCTATCTGGCTCTCTAATTAGTGTCCAATTTTTTCTTAAATATTCAGGTATAACAATCCCCACGTCATTTTCATTTTTTTTTCTTGGGTAAGGCATATCTACACTATACAATTTACCATTACTTGTTTCGGATAGAGCCTTAAGCATTGCTAAACTAGACCATCCATACGCGACACCTGTCTCAATTATTTTTTCTGCTTTTAATAATCTGACACAATCATAGAGTAAATGAATATGTCCTGATCCACCCATTTTTACCGAAGATCGTGACTCTAGTTCTAAACCTTCTTTAATTGTATCATTATCCAAGCCAACTAAATCACCCTTTAAATCAAATTTCTTTAGAGCATCTATATATGGAATGGCTTTTGAAGCTGCCCACTCATAGGCTTTATGACGATTTTTAAGCGTATCATGATTGAATAAAAATTTACGTTTAATTAAAGAAAAAAAGTGCAAATAATAATTAGGACGTAGAATAAACCAAATTATTATTAAAATTTTATTTATCATTTAATGTGCTATTTTAACGAAAATATTTTAAATACCTACTTTAAAATTATTAGTTATAATGTCTTAATATAAACTTCATTAATTAAAATTATTCTATAACAAATCATCTTAATGTTAAGAACCAATTATGTACTTTTTGGATCAAATTTTAAATGATAAATACATTTAAAGATCATTAATTATGTCTATAATTCAAACAAAGATAGTGTGACCAAAAAAAATGATGATAATTAAAACCTACATAATAGAAATCTTGATTTTAACCTTAATATCAATATTGCTTTTTTATTCTTCTGATCCAGTTATGTATAATGACTCTGGTCGCTATCTAAAAAGTGGCCCAAATATTCCCCCTCTATATCCCTTTATAATTGAGATAATGCAATCAATATTCAAAACTTTAAATTCTGTTGTTGTGTTACAAACTTTTTTTGTAGGTTTGGGTATTATTTTTTTTACAAATACCGTAGCAGTAAATTTTAACTTAGATTTTTTTACAAAAATATTGATTGCATTATTTTTATTTTTACCCATCATAAAATTTTATAACAACATATTAACCGAACCTTTTGGTAATGCTTTTTCACTTTTACTTATGAGCTGTTTAATCAGATCCACATACAACCTTAACATAAAAAATATTGTTTCAAGCACATTTTTTGCTATTTCGCTACTTCTAATGAGAGATCAGTTCATGTTTTTATACCCAGTTATTTTATTAATTTATTTAGGTTTATTTATTATTCATACTTCAAAAAAAAAATTTATTTTGTTAGCAATTAGTTTTTTATCTATTTTTCTTATTCACAATTCTTTGGTAAATTTAAACAAATATATAAAAAAAAATTCCATTGAAAATAAAACTTTGTTAAGTAGTAATTCGGGGGTATTTAAATTTTTATATATTGATAGTATTTATATCTCAACCATTCAAGATGTAGAATTATTTGAAAATCAAAACTTACGCAAAACACTTACTGAAATATTAAAAAAGGTGAAAGATCAGAAAGCATCATTAGAATACTATGATGGCAGGGGTCACTATGGCTTGAGTTTTGCAATTATAAAGAATCACTCAAATTTTCTACTTAAAGATTTAGCTCTTCAAGAAAAGATCTCTTTGATTGATTTAAAAAAAAAGATTTCTATTATTTTAATATCTAAAAATTTTGTAAATTATATAAAATTAATATTTAAAAAATTTTATGATTCGACATGGCTATTTATATTTGTACCTTTTTTTATTTTGATACCAGCTTTAATTAATTTTTTAAAATATAAATCAAATTTTTCCTTCATTATGTTTTTTTTATCAATATATACATTGGCTAATCATTCTGTGGTTTATCTCTTTGGCCGTGTCCAGCCAAGGTATTTAATATATTCAGATTTTTTAATATTGATATTTATCTTTATAGCATTCAGTATTTTTCTAAAAAAAGAAATTAAAAATGAAATTTAAAATTAAAACACTGCAATATATAATTAAACAATAATCAATCTATAACTTTGGTTGCTCTATTTTAAAATTTAAACGATTTAATAAAATAGAAAGGCTTATTATTAAAAAATGAAAAATATTAATAAGATCTATTTTTCCTATAGAATGTATTGTATTAAGGGGATAAATATTTTAATTAAATAATATGAAAAAATTAGTTGTAATTGTACCTGCATATAATGAGGAAAAATCGATTAGTGATACCTTGTCAGGATTATTGTCAGTTAAAGTAGAATTAAGCAAAATGGGATGTGAGTTAATCGTACATGTAATTAATGATGGCTCTAATGATGCAACTGGAGTGTTGGCAAATAAATATGAAGAGATATTAATCATCACTCATAAAAAAAATAAAGGCCTCGGTGCAGCAGTTCGAACTGGCTTATTAAGTGCTAATAATATCAATGCAGATATTGTTGTAAAATATGATGCTGATTTACAACATGAACCTGCTGATATTTTAGCTTTAATTAAACCAATTTGTGAAGATGAAGCTGACGTAGTATATGGCAATAGATTTGAAAAAATAAATTATAAAATGCCATTTATAAGAAAAATAGGTAATAAGATTTTTACTCATCTTATGAGGTGGCTAACAGGTTGGCCAATAATGGACAGTCAACCAGGAATTTTTGCGGTTAATGATACATTTCTAAGAAACTTTTATTTACCGGGTGATTATAATTATACACAACAAATATTACTAGATGCATATCATAGGCATTTACGTTTTAGTCATGTTTTGGTATCTTTCAACAAGAGAGATACAGGTAAATCATTTATAAGCCTGACTTATCCATTTAAAGTTATTCCTCAAATTATACAAGTAATAATTGGAATAAAACCACTTAAAGTTTTTGGACCGATTGGTTGGTTTTTTTTGGGTTTAGGTTTTTTTGTTTTCATAATTCAGTTTTTTTCTTATCTTTTTGATTATACCCAAAAACCTGTTAAAAACGTAAATTTAGTTTTAGGCTCATTTTTGTTTGGTTTGCAAATTCTTTGCTTTGGTTTTCTTGCTGATTTAGTAGTAAAGATGAATCGGAATATAATTGAAGTATTAAAAAGAAAAAAAAATAAAGATGACTAAACAATCTACAATTATTTTATATTTTATAATAAATTAAAAAGGTTTTGCTTGTGTTAAATGAACAAGAATACAAAGATAAAAAATTATTTGATAGTATAGCTATTAATTATGTTAAAAAAGACCTTACGCCATACTGTCGTGTTGCACGCAAGCTTAGATTAGTACAATCTCTTAGAGGGATACAAAAACCTATAAAAAAATTACTTGAAGTAGGATGTGGTGCAGGTTTTTCTGTAGATTATCTAAAAGGAAGGTTTATTAACTATACAGGAGTAGATTATTCTAAAAACTTAATTAAATATGCTATAAAACATAACAGTATGAGTGGAGTTGAATTTGAATGCTTGAATGTTAATGAATTTAACTCAGAAACTAAATTTGATGTAGTACTAATGATAGGAGTATTGCATCATATGCCTGAACCTGAAAAGGTAATTAAGTCACTTGAGAGAATTTTAACACCTAAAGGAATTATTGTTGTAAACGAGCCACAAGCCGGAAACCCCATAATTGGATTTCTTAGAAAAATTAGAAAGAAAATTGATAATAATTACTCTGAAGATCAAGTTGAATTTACAAGAAATGAAATTTGTTCAATATTTGAAAAATGTGGTCATGAGGTTAAAACCTATTCGCAAGGTATTTTATCTACACCATTGGCAGAGTCCAGATTGCTTCCTGGATTTATTGGAATGCCATTAGTCTTGATTGCAGCTATACTGGATCCTTTTTTAGAAAAACTTTTTTCGATTTTATCTTTAAAAAAATTTACGTGGAATGTCATTGCTCATGCTAGAAAAAAAGATAAAAACTAAAAGTAAACTTACTCATATATATTTTGTATTTGTAATGATATGTTTTCTTTAATAGTTGAATAAGTTAATAATTTTATACTCAATTATCTTAGTGAAAAAACCTGTGTAAAAAAAATATTTGTAATGAAGAAGTCAATAATAATCAGATTTGTCAAACTTATAATTATTCTTTTATCATTTTGGTTTATTGGTGAAAAACTCTGGGTGCATCAAAACTGGCTTGGAACCATGATTCTTAATAGAGAATTAATTTTGATAATAATTATATGTTCAATAATTTATGGTTTAAGTGAGTTTCTTTTATCATTTGCATGGAAACGTTTATTAATGTTGTGTGGGCATAAAAGTATATCATTAGGATTATGTAATTCGATCTATGGTAAATCACAAATTGCCAAATATATCCCAGGTAATGTATTCCATATTATAGGTAGACACGTATTGGGAAGTCAAGCAGGTGTGAAACATATAGTTTTAAACGGAGCTGCAATTTACGAAATTTTAGGTCTACTTTTTATCTCATTAATTATCAGTTGTGGTGGAATACTTTTTTTTGGATTAGGAAATATTCATTTATCATCTTATCAGATGATACTATCTTTGCTTGCGATCATAACTACAACTATTTTTGGAACAGTTATAGCTCCATATTTAATGAGATTGCGCGGTATCGTTTTACCTAATCAAGGAATTTGGCAGTCTATTCGTAATATATACTCAATCTACTTGCTTTATTTAATATTTTTTTTGATAGCAGGCTTTTTATTAGTTTTAATTGTAAGTATATTTCTCGATATAAACTTTCTTATTACAGCTAATATAATAACTATATTCTCAATGGCATGGTTTGCGGGATTTATCATACCGGGGGCACCAGGTGGAATTGGTGTAAGAGAAGCAATTATCATACTTTTTTTAACACCTATTATTGGTGAGGCAGAAAGTATTGTAGCTGCAGTTGGTCTTAGATTTGTTACTTTGCTTGGAGATGTATGGTTTTTTACTATTAGTGATAAAAAATTTATTTGAAAAAAATAGTATTACTTTTTGCTGAAGTATTAAATAAATGAATCAATTAGTTTTTCATAGCATTTAAAAACTTTAGCAATCTGATTTTTTTTTATTGAATTTTTTAAATCTTTACTATTAAATTTATTTGAAAGAGTAATTAATACTTTATTTTTCAAATCATCAATATCTTGGTACTTTACCAAGTAACCATTAAGCCCATCCTGAATAATTTCGCTTGGTCCACTTGGGCAGTCAAATGAAACAACCGGGGTATTCAAAGCAATAGACTCAATTAAAACATTGGGATACCCCTCATAAAGTGAGGTTAAAATTGTAACTTTAGCATATAAGTAATAAGGAATAATATCTTTTTGAAAGCCTTCAAAATCAACTCTACTTGAAACACCCCAATGAATAGCTTTTAATTTTAAATCTTTGTCTAAACTTCCTTGTCCAACAATTTTTAAACGAAGTTTTGGAAATTTATTTGATATTTTAGCAAAAGTTTCGATTGCGTAATGAAAGGCTTTTTGTTTTTCAAGACGCCCTACACACAATATATAATTATCTTTTTTAATTAGGGTTAAATCATTTTTATTAACATAATTTTCAATATAAGAAGAAAGAGGATTATTAATTACACTTGAAATGCCTGAAAGTTTTGGGTACATCCCAATCAAATCATCACGCATAGCATCACATTGGTTCACTACGTGATCTAATTTGTCATAGAAATATTTAATTAAATTTGAAACTATGTATTTAATCCAAAAATTTTGCTCTTTAATCTGCTTTAATTTGATGGATAATGTATTTATATTTCTTGATATAATTTTAAATTTAAACCTAAATAAAGATCGCAAAATCAAAAGTATTACAGATAATTCGTAATTAAATACTAATACTATTTTTGGTTTATTTTTATAAATATATTTTAATAAAGGTACAACAGAGTAGCGTGCATGATTAACACTTAATACAACCAATTGTACACTATCTAATAAGCGATTACGATAAGCTTCATTATTTAAATTTAATATTACTAGATCAACTTGCCATCCTCTTTTTGCAAAATTATTGGCAATATTTACGCAGACTCCCTCTGCACCTCCTCCACTTAAAGAGCTAACCATTAATGTTATTTTCTTATTAGAGTTCATTTATATATCATTTTATTATATTTTTTAAATTTGATTACATCAATATTTTTTAAAAATTTTCTTAAATGATTTTAAATGCTTTAAAATATTTTTTTTATAACTAAAAATTTTCTTGCCTAAAAAAGCAATATATTTTCCTTGCGCTTTCTCTATGCCAGTGTTTCTAGCAGCGGACACTCCTCTATTGTTATTATGTTTAATATATAAAACTTTCCCTTTTCTAATAAATTCTTTGAATTTATTTTCAGTTGCAATACTAAATTCATGATTTAATTTATCATCATCGACTACAATAATTTCAATATTTTTATATGTTTGATTGATTACTGAATTAATTGCTCTGATAATATAATTTGATCTTTTATATGTTGGTATTATTACTGATACCAATGGTATCATTATTGATTTATACTGATTAATTGAGAGTTATGGTATTTATAAGATATTTTTCTATTTAAAATTTTAGATATTATTTTAAGTTTTTCATTTATGTCGGACTCTTTAAATCCATAAAATTTTTGATCAAGGTAATTTATATATTTTGTTTTATGAGGTTTAAAAATAAAACTTAAGTAATTTTTGGCAAGATAAGTATAAAAATATTTCTGATTATTAATATATGAGATTTTATCATTCTGTTTATTTTTATCTATTTTATTATTTATTATTTTGAGGAATTCATCATAACTATTTCCAGTAATATTGTGCAAATAATTACTATATTTTTCAGTTTTGATATCTATTGGCATTTTTAGTTTATCATTAATTGCTTCTTGAATACAAAAAACAATCTCATCTATGTCGCTTGTTTGAATTCCCATATCGTTTGCTAGCCATATGTCATGGAATTTATCATAATGACCTTTATAATTTATTACAGGCTTACCTGCTAATCTAGCTTCAATAGCTGTAGTGCAATTATCATGCAGTAATAATTGTGACGCTAGTATCCAAGGAATTGCAGACCCTTCATGTTCAACAAAAATATTTTTAACACCAAAAAAAACAGTTCTAGATAAATCCATATTTTCTGAAGGATGTGGTCTATAAATAAAGTTTAATTCAGGGAATTTTATAGCCAAATTATGTATCAATTGAACCATTGATGCAAATTGTTTAGAGCAATATACAAAATTACTAACAATCGTCTGTCGTTCTTTTTCACTATCAATTAATGGATTGCAAAATAAATATTCAAGACCCGCTCCATGATTATTGGTAACAAAATTACTATTTATTAAAATAAATTTTTTATATTTCTTTTTTATTTCATCTGCCTTTGATTGATATAATTCGTGCCATTCTTTTTTACAAACATCAAACCTTGGATGACCAGTTACATGAATTGGTACCTTTTTTGATCTTTTTTGATCTACAGATTTTTGAAAATTCCCCCACACACAAACGTCAATATCATCTTTAAAATCTTTATCAAAAAAATCAAAGGTGTAATGGTCTTGTAATACTTCAATGTGAGTTTTCTTATCACCTTCAAATACACCTCCCTCTTCATGTAGGTAAACGATGCCAAAATTGTGCTTTTTTAATAAATGATACCTTTTACCTTTTTCACGTCTAGCAGGTTGAAAGAACATACTTTTACCAATATATATACCTCCATTTTTCATATGAGGTACTAAACTCATCAAAGCATCATTTTGTCCAATATAAATTTGATGACCTTGTCCAGACAAATAGCCTGCTAAAACTAGCTTAAAATCAATTTCTCTATTAATTGTCTCTAGGGGTAGTAAAATATTCATAATTTAATTGTTAAATAATAATCAAAGACTTTATATTATGAATAAACTATATCAATTTATTTATAAAGCAAATATTAATGTTAAAAAATTTTATCCTCACTCAATATTAAAGAAAATATATCATGCCTGAAAAAAACATAATAAATTTTTACGGAAAAATGATGATTGATTTTGCTAAAGAGCTCTATCCTATAAATAGATCTATAACTGGCAAAGGTGTTAGAAGAACTTTAGCTTTAATAAATAAAAAAGTCCCTTTGAAAAAAAAAAATTTCAAATCTGGAAAAAAGGTATTCGATTGGATAATTCCAGAAGAATGGAATATTAATCAAGCTTATATTTTAAATTTAAAGAATAAAAAGAAGTATGCAAATTTTAATAAGAATAATTTACATGTGGTTGGATACTCTCAGCCAATAAATAAGATTCTTACTCTCAATGAATTAAAAAAACATATTCATACAGATAAAAACAATAAAGATGCAATTCCATATATTACTTCCTACTATAAAAAAACATGGGGGTTTTGTATGTCTCAAAATCAACTAAGAAATATTAGAAATAAAAAATATAAAGTTGTAATTGACTCTTCCTTCAAAAAAGGGGTGATGGATTATGGTGAAATAGTGCTTCAAGGAAAATCAAAAAAAGAAATCTTGTTCTCTTCTTATATATGTCATCCATCTATGGCAAATAATGAATTATCTGGCCCAGTAATAAATACGGCCTTAATCCATTATGTTAATAGTATAAAAAATAAAAAATATAGTTACAGATTTGTATTTGTTCCAGAGACAATAGGTTCAATTGCATATATAAACAAGAATCTTAAAAGATTAAAAAAAGATATGTTGGCTGGTTTTGTAGTTAATTGTGCAGGAGACAACAGAGATTATTCTTTTGTTCAAACACCTCAAAGAAATACTTTTGCTGATGAAATAATGAATTCAAGTTTTATTGGATTAAAGAAAAAAAGTATCTATGAATTTAAAGATAGATCATCTGATGAGAGACAGTATTGCTCCCCTGGTGTCGAATTACCTGTTTGTAGTTTTTCTAGAAGCAAAGCGGGTAGCAAAACTTACCCTGAATATCATACAAGTCTTGATAATTTTTCAGTAGTCACTAAAAAAGGTTTGGAAGGCTCGTTTGAGATACTTAAAAATATTATAGATACTTTTGAGATCACAGTATTTCCTAAGGCTAAAAATAAATGTGAGCCATTTTTAACAAAGAGAAATTTATACCCAACATTAAGCATAAAAAGTAATATTAATAATGAATTAAAAAATCTTTTAGATATTCTGGCTTATAGCAATGGTAAAAGATCAGTGTTCCAAATTTCAAATATTCTAAATTTAAAATTAAAATCTTGTCTTGAAATTTTAAAAAAATTAAAAAAAAATAATCTTATATTCTAATCTAAATGACAAAAAAATTTTTAATTATTGGGTCTGGATTTAACGCATTAGCTTCCGCTTATTTTTTAAAAAATAGAAATTATGATGTTAAAATAATATTTGAGAGAAATGTTAAGGGTGTTCTAGGTTCGATTAAAATTGAAAATGAAAGTTTTGATTTAGGGTATCAATTTTTTGATGGTCTTGACCAGGAAACAGATAAATTTATAAGACATATGTTTTTAAATGAAGATCTTCACAATTTTAAATATGGTGCCAGCACTTATTCAAATAATTTTTTATATGAAGATCATGCAATACCTTATTGGATATCTTTTGGTAAAATGTTTGTATTCAAATCTTTTATTTTTTATTTAAAAAAATTTTTAAAATCATTTTTTTTTGAAAATAAAAAAAAGTTAAATAATTTATCTGACTTATTCAATGAACTTCCTCTTAATATAAGATATATTGTTTCTAAAGGTTGCCAAAAGCACTATCAAATTAAACCACATGAGTTAGAAATTGTGGCAAATGAAATGAGTACGTTTACAAATTTTAGACAAACTCTTTTCAATGATTATATAAGCAATCTTTTAAAAAAAAATTCTAATTTTTTTGATGAACATTTAGCCTCAAGAAGAAAATCTAATCACAGTTTAGAAAATATCTCTCTTTATCCAAAAGGAAAAAATATGGAGTTTATAACTGATAAATTAATTGAAAAATTAAAAAGGCAAGGTGTTATTTTTGAAAAGTGTAACTTTGATGAAATTGATCTGATACCCAGTTCAAAACAAGTACAATTTAAAAATGAAAAATTTGACCAAGTATTAGTCACAACAAGCTTAAGTAATATCCAAAGATTATTCAAAATAAATTTAGACAAAACATATGAACATTACGTTTCCCAGGTATTTGTTTACTTTACAGTTAAAAAAATTAATTTTAAATTTCAATACACACAAATCAATGATCTAAACCTTTATTCCTCTAGAATAAGCAATTGCAGTTTATACTCGAAAGTTACAGGAGAGAATAACCATTTACTTATAGTAGAAATACCTTTAACTGATAATAACAAACTTTGGAATGAGGACAGTAAATTAATAGATATAGCTTGGGATGAGACAATCAAGTGTGGAATTATTAATAGTGAGACAAAATATGAAACATCGCAAGTCCTAAAAATTTCGAAAACATTTCCTGTACCTAAAGTAAATTTTTTTACTTTTTTAGATGAAATTAATTTAAATCTTAAAAATAAATTTTATGGTAATATTAATACAATAGGACAAGGCATTTTTACGAGACACAAGTTTATTAAAGAATTATTGAATAAATTTAAATAATGAAAATAATTATCATTTCTATCCACAGTTTGGCTTTGGACTATTTAAAAGACTCTTTTAATGACAGTCAATTAAAAAGAGTAACATTAATTACTAATAAGCTTACCGATGAACTAAAAAAATTTTTAAAATTAAAAAATATTAAATATCTAACAACAAAAAACCTAACAATAAAAACAATTGCAAAGATAGATATAAAAAATAAACTAGTATTATCAGCAGGATCACCTTGGATTTTTAGTAAAGAATTAATAAAAAAATTAGGTAAAAATTTTTATAACGTACACCAATCTCCATTGCCAAGCATGAAAGGTAGTGTTAATCCATATATAATACTATATGAGATTAGGTCATTTCAAGTGTGTTTACATAAAGTTACCTCTAGAATTGATAGTGGAAAAGTAATTTATAGAAAAAATATTTTTATACCATCAAACCTAAAAACACCTTTGCAAATAAATAATTTTATACAAAGTAAAAATAGAGAAATGTTAAAAGAATTTTTGATTAAATTTGATAAAAAAATAAAATTAAATGAAGAGACACAAAATAAATTTTTCTCTAGCTATAACATAAGACTTTTAAGTAATATAAACGGCTGGATAGACTGGAGCCACAATGTAGATGATCTTGATAGATTTATAAGATCTTTTGGAGACCCATATAGAGGTGCCAACACATTTATAAACGATAAACAAATAAGGATAAAATTTGTTGAGAAATCAAAACAAGACTCAGCGAGACACCCTGAAGAAATTGGAAGGGTAATAAGAAAATTTGAAGACTATATAATTGTTTCAGTTAACGAAGGTAGTATTTATATTAAAGAGATATTTTGGAAAAATAAGAATATAATTAATGAGATAAAAAGTGGTGATAAATTTTACACTAAAATGAAATATCTTGATTTAAAGAACAGAAGAGTAAGCTTTATAAATAATAGTAAAAAAATTTATAATCGAAAAACTAAATTAATAAAATAATAAATAAAAACTTGAAATATAATATAACAAAAATTTCAAATAAGAATGAAATAGATGATATCTATTCAAACTTTATAAGATTATCTTCTCAAAAAAATATTTTTTGTTCAAAAGAAATATTAAAATTTTTTTTTAGTGATCTAGACTTATACACAATTTATAAAAATGATCGTATCAAGTCTTTTGTTTATTTGTTCAAAGATAAAAACAATTTTGTTAAATCAGAACCATTTATTTATAGTGGGATTATTAATCAACCAAAATTAAATATGAAAAATTCAAGATATAACAACGAAATATTTAAAATAAATGAATTAGTTATAAACAAAATATTTTCAAATTATAAAGATATAAATATTAACTTACCTTTAAATTTTTTAGATGTAAGGCCATTTCTTTGGTTTAATTATGGAGAAGAAAATAAAAAAAAATTTTTAATAACTCCAAGTTATACTTCAATAATAGATATTGAATCTAAAGAGCAAAGTGAAGTGTTCAATGAGATAGATGACGTCAAGAGAAGAGATATAAATAAAGTCCTTAATGATAAGAATTATAAAGTCTCAACTCAAATTAATTTACCTTTAATTAAAAAGTTCTATGAAGATACTATGAAGAAAAACAAAGGAAGTTTCAATAACTATGCATTTGATAAAATTTTTAATTTTATAGAAACACAAGTAAATGAAGAGAAGGTTATACAAACTACAACGTATTATCTTGAAAAACCTATATATTCTGTTCTTTTTCTAAATAACGAAGAGTCTAGTTGTTATTTATACGGTTCTGGTGATATAGAAATAAAAAATAGATATGCTGGATCTCTTGCTTTGTGGAAAGCTATTGAACAATCAATTGATAAAAAATTGTGTTTTATTGATCTAGAAGGAATTAATAGTCCCCATCGAGGTGAATATAAGTTAAACTTTGGAGGAAATATTAAAAGCTATTACAATGTATGTATATAATTAACAAAACTAAAACTGTTTACTTAATTTAAATAAAACTTTATCCAATTGTTCAAAATATTTTCCTAATAACTTTTCATTATGTGCAACTGATAAATAAATAACATTTGATGCTAAAATATTTTTTTTTAACATTTCTGATGCTAAATATTTTTTAAGATTTACATCATTAATCTTTCTTAGTCTAAATTGAAGCAAAGATCCACTTCCAATAACATCTCCATCAATATTGTGTTTATGTAAAATTAATTTAAATTTCTTTTTAAAAAACTTTCCTAAATTTTTTAATCTTATCCATGTACGTTCTTTTTCCATAATCTCGAGAGTCTTTAAAGCAGCTGCCGGACCAATTCTATCTGACCAAAATGTACTACTCATGAAGCTGTTTTCAGCTTTGTGCATGACCTGCTTTGTTCCTATCACTGCATTAATTGGATATCCATTACCAAGGGCTTTGCCGAGTATACAGATATCAGGATTTATTTTATATTTTAAATGTAGGCCACCAAAAGTTTGTCTGAAACCACTAGTACATTCATCAAATATCAAAGTTATTTTATTTTTTTTAGTATAGCCTCTAATATATTTTAAAAAACTTTTTTTTACTTTTTCAAATCTTTCTACTTCCATTATAACAACTCCAATATCCTTATTTTCCCTAACTATTTTTTTAAAAGAGTCTAAGTCATTATGTTTAAAGGCAACTGAACTATTTTTTAGATTTTTATCTACACCATCGGTATTTAAATTTTTAAACAAATGTGTATCTAGTTTCTTTTTGCCTTTTAAATTTACACTTAAATACCAATCATGCCATCCATGATAACCGCAAATTGCTATTTTATTTTTTTTTGAATAAATTCTTCCTATTCTTATTGCAACTGCTGATGCCTCCGCTCCAGTTCTCGTAAATTTGCACATAGAAGACCACTTATGCATTTTGATTAATTTTTGAGCTAAGGATACTTCTTCAACACAGTTCAATGTCGACATTGTTCCTTTACTAATAATTTTTTTTACATGATTATCTATTTTAGAATTCGAATAACCTAAAATATTTGTACCAATACCCATATATGAAAAATCAATATATTTTTTTTTATCAATAGACCATATAGTACAAGCTTTGGCTTTCTCAAAATATGCTGGCCAGTCTTTTGTGTAGTTTTCGGGATTTTTTGAAAATAATGAGTTACCTCTTAGGATTATATTTTTTGATTTTTTCCATAAAGTTTTATTTTTATTCATAAAATTATTTTAGTTAAATTTTCGTAATTTATAAATTTTTCCCCACTCAAAATGAATTTTAGGATGAAATTTCATTGCAATTTTTTTAATTAGCTTTAAATCCTTCTCTGTATCTACTGTCCATCGTATTTTAGATAAATTATTTTTATTATAAATCATATTATATTTTTTAAATTTATTATCTTTTCTAATGTGCGATGTAATATGCTCTTTATTTAAATGACTTTTGTTTTCAGCAAAAGATTTTTTTAGTGCTGTTAACTTTATAATCTCAACATCTAATCCATCAGGAAATGTTGGTGGTGTTACATTACTAACATAATCATAATTATTTTTTTTATAAATATCTAGCAAATTATTTATTATATTCTTATCTACCAATGGACAATCACCTGTAATCCGAACAATATCAGATACATTATATTTTTCAGCACAATCAATATATCTTTTTAAAACGTTATTTTTACTTCCTCTAAATATCTTAATATTATTTTTTTTACTACATTCTTCAAAAACATCATCATTCTTATTATTTGAGGTACATAAAAATATATTTTTAATTTTTGATTTCTTACATCTCTTAATACAATAATCAATTATAGACAGATTTAATTTTTCATTAATTATCTTAAAATGTTTACCAGGAAGACGCCTTGAGTCTGACCTTACAGCAATTAAAATACCAAATTTTTTTTTTGCTTTATATTTTTCTAAGGTCAATTTTTTGATACTTTTTTTTAATAATTAAATTTGAATTTATTTTTCTTGGTTGTTTAAAAAATTTTATTATTTTCTTTAATTCTTCAGAATTTTGAACTCCAATAATTAAAAAATCTATTCCTTTTACTGATTTACAAAAATCTAAGCAAGCTTTAACTGGATGAATAGATTTTGATTTACAGAAATTGAACCAATCTTCTAAATCTTTTTTAAATTTATTACCTAAAGAATTGTATTCTTTCACCAACATACCTCTCAAAAAAATAGATCGAGCAAATACAATTATTTTTTTTCTCTTAAGTTTCATTAATAATTTTTTTGATACGAAGTCATGATTAAATGGATTTATTGGAACCTGAATTATATCTGGTGTCCATAATTTTAGAACATTTCTTAGTACAGATAAATCATAAATAGAAACTCCGATTTTACTAATAAGCCCTTCTGCCTTTAATTTTTTTAATAAGTTAATTTTTTTAATCTGAAGTGCATCATTTTGATCATGAAATAACAAACTATAAATTTTTGATGGTGAATTTTTATTAAAATTAATAATTTTTTGTTTAATTGATATATAATTTGAGTTTTTATTTAAAAAAATTTTTGTATTTATGTTTATCTTTTTATTGATTACTTTTTTCAAATTCTGATGACTATTAAAATACTCAAAAGAGGTATCGATGGTTAGTAATTTATTCAATTTTGCTATATTGATTATTTCTATAAGTTCTTTTTTATTGATTTTTTTATTTTCTAAACCATATTTGAATCCAAAATTTGCAGTTCCTAAACAAAGTTTAACCATTAAATAAATTTTTTTAGTTTTGTATTTTTTTTAATTCTTCCAATGTTAGCATACGCAATATTAACTAAAATATAAGGTATAACCTTTTAATTTAATTTTTACAAAATTTTTTGTGTTCTACTTTTGAATTCATTTACCAACATTTAAAATAGTTATCACACAAAGATTTACACTATCATCACTTTTTTTAGAATTTCTATGACATGCTCTTGATGTTCATCTTTAAGTATTGCGTACATCGGAATACTCAATACTTCACGGTGAAATTTTTCTGCAATTGGAAAATCATTTTCTTTAAAACCTAAATTTTCATAGTATGGATGTCTATGTACTGGAATATAATGCAAGTTTACTGCAATATTATTTGCTCTAAGCTCATTATAAGCTTGTCTTTGACTTTTAAGATCTGAATTAATTTTGATAAGAATTGGATATAGATGATAACTAGAATAAACATTAGGTGCCTGCCAAGGTGTTGTAAGTGGCAAGTTTTTAAGTTTTGTATCATAGAAATTAGCTATTTCATGGCGACGCTTAACATATTGATCTAAACGCTTTAGCTGATTTAAACCTAATGCTGCCTGAATATCATTCATCCTATAATTAAAACCAAGATCAATTTGCTGATAATTCCATATTTCATTTTCATATCGTTGTTTCATTTTATTTTTATCATTTATAATACCATGAGTTCGTAATCTCGATATTTTATCAGCAATGTCCTCATCATTAGTTAATGCCATACCACCCTCAGCAGAAGTAATAATTTTAACAGGATGAAAACTGAAAACTGTTATATCGCTATGGGTGCATGTACCAACTTTAATTTGATTATAAGATGCACCTATCGCATGAGATGCGTCTTCTATAATTTTAAAACCATAACGTTTTGAAAGTTCATAAATTTTTTGCATATCACAAGGCTGACCAGCAAAATGAACAGGCACTACGATTTTTGGAAGTTTTCCTAATTTTTCTGCCTGTATTAGTTTTTCTGATAATGCATCAACACTCATGTTGTAAGTTTTTAGGTCAATATCAACAAAATCTATATCTGCACCACAATAACGACCACAATTTGCAGAAGCTACAAAAGTATTAGGTGAAGTCCATAAATAATCCCCCGGGCCAAGATCTAGTGCGAGACAAGCAATATGTAGTGCACTGGTTGCACTATTAACCGCAACAGCATGTGAGGCTCCACAATATTTTGCAACTGCTTGTTCAAATTTTGGAACTGTTGGGCCTTGTGTTAAAAAATCAGAACGTAATACTTTTTCAACTTCAGCAATATCAGCTTCTGTAATTTCTTGTCGACCATAAGGTATCATAATTTAAACTTTACCAAAATAATCTTTATTATCATCAATCCATTTTTGTAAGTCAGGCTTTGTCATCCATTCTGAATTATTATCACTACTGTACATAAACCCTTCAGGTACCTTTGTTCCATCTTTTATACGCAAACTATCTTTTGCCCATTCGTTAATCTGTGGCAAAATTTTATAGTAACCAGAATATTCATAAGTTGAATTAGCATCATCTATACTAATCATTTGTTCGTGTAATTTCTCACCCGGGCGAATGCCTATTATTTTGTGTTTTGTTTGTGGTGCAATTGCTTTAGCAATATCAATTACTTTCATTGAAGGTATCTTTTTAACGTAAATTTCCCCTCCAGTCATATCTTCAAAAGCATGCCATACTAACTCAACACCTTGTTCAAGTGTAATCATAAAACGGGTCATTCTTTGATCTGTAATAGGCAGTTCACTCTGATCATTCAATGACATAAAATATGGTATTACAGATCCACGTGACCCCATCACATTACCATATCTTACAACAGAAAAGGAAGTTTTTTGGCCACCCGCATATGAAGAGTTGCTTGCTGTAAATAATTTGTCTGATGCGAGCTTAGTTGCTCCATAAAGATTAATTGGACTGCTTGCTTTGTCTGTCGAAAGTGCAACAATCTTTTTAACTTTTTGATCAATACAAGCATCTATTAAATTCATTGCTCCATTAATATTAGTTTTAACACACTCAAATGGATTATACTCAGCTGTCGGTACAATCTTAGTAGCTGCTGCATGCACAACATAATTTATATTATCTAAAGCACGATGAAGTCGATCTTTATCACGAACATCTCCAATAAAAAAACGCACTCTTGGATCATCTTTGAATAATTTTGCCATCTCCCATTGTTTCATCTCATCACGTGAAAAAATTACTAAACGTTTAGGGTTAAATTTTTTAAGTGTAAGCGAAGCAAAACTATGGCCAAATGAACCTGAGCCTCCAGTGATTAATATAGAAGAATTATTTAGCATTTTTTAATATATTTTAATTTTTTAACATTTTGATAAATAATTATATTTATTTTAATATTTAACAGATCTATTTTATTACGCTATTTAATAACCTATAAGAATTAACAAATTGTCTAGTTTCTACAATATTAATGTTGGTTTTTTCTAATTTAGACTTTAGATCCTTTAAAATATTTTCTTCTATTATGTGGTGATTATATTTATTCAATTTTAACTTTATAATACCTTTCTTTGTATTTTGTATTAAATTTGATTCGTTAACTAACTCATAAGGTTTCAATTTTTTATATTCTCTTCTTACTCTACCTGTAAATATAGTACTTTTACTATTTTGTTTAAAGTATGCTCTGTCAAATACATTATCAAAATTTTCTGTGTAAGAAATATTTGGCAGTTTTATTTTTTTGTAAACTATTGTTAGATGGTGACTTATTGATTTATATGAAGAAGTATTAACTCTAGTCTTATCAATAATTATTTTATTAATGTCAAAACAACTAGGAAGATAAACTTGATCATATTCTG
>MDTF01006919.1_pt1 | contig 24618 bp, 23 predicted proteins | sample 811191 | NCBI WGS metagenome assembly MDTF01 (sample SAMN05326649, study PRJNA326480) | marine metagenome | isolation source: seawater | place: Southern Ocean | collected 2011
TACTTTGTTCCACACATCTGTGTACTTCATGACCGCTTTACGACAGGCCTTGTTATAGTCTTCTACAGAAATTTTATTCCCAATATCTTCTTTGGTAATTCCTAGTTGTTTTTCCACACCCAGTTCAATAGGCAATCCATGAGTGTCCCAACCCGCTTTGCGGTCTACCTTAAATCCTTTTTGAGTTTTGTAGCGACAAAAAATATCCTTGATTGCACGAGCCATTACATGATGTATGCCAGGCAAGCCATTTGCAGAAGGAGGCCCTTCAAAAAACACGAACGGCTTAGCGCCTTCGCGAATAGCAATACTCTGCTCGAAAATTTGTTCTTCTTTCCAAAAATCGAGTATTTCTTCTCCTAGTTTTGGGAGGTCTAAGCCTTTATATTCTTTAAATTTTGTGCTCATCTTGCAAAATCGCGATAGCGAGTGATTAAGTTTCCGTAAACGCAGGAATCTTGTTAGTAATACTATGAATAGTTTAAGGGTGCAAATTTAATCAATTTTAACTAAAAAATTAATGGATTATGCATCAGAGAAATAACTACAGTTAGACCTGCAGGCGCCTTGTTAAAAAATGAATTCTCTACAAGAGTATATAACTTCGTGTTAAGCCTAGTTTGACAACCTTCTTTGTTGGGGCAGATAACAAGGGAGATACTATCGATGTGTGCACTTTCTTGAATTTCTTCTGAAATTTTAGCACAAAAACCCTTTAGAAAAACAAAAGATGTATTGCCAAGCCTTAAAAAAGAGCCTATTTTTGCGATGCATTAAAATCATATTTCATGAATATATTAATCTTAGGTTCTGGAGGTCGCGAACACACCTTTGCGTATCAATTGGCAAAAAGTAAGCGTTGTGAAAACCTTTTTGTTGCTCCTGGAAACGCAGGAACAGCTGCAATTGCAACAAACATAAACCTGTCTGTCACAGATTTTGCAGCCATTGAAAAATGTGTTCTTGACCATAAAATACATATGGTGGTGGTGGGCCCGGAAGACCCCCTTGTACTTGGTATTGTAGATTATTTTGCAGAAACCGCTAGCTTAAAAGATGTACAAATTATTGGACCATCAAAAAAAGGGGCTCATCTAGAAGGTAGTAAACAGCGCGCCAAAGAATTTATGTTGGCGAATGCCATCCCAACGGCAGGCTATGCTAGTTTTACAAGTGAAACATTAGCGGCTGGAAGACTATTTTTAGAAACTTTAAAAGCACCATACGTTTTAAAAGCCGATGGGCTAGCTGCAGGAAAAGGTGTTTTAATCATCCAAGACCTAGAAGAGGCAAAAGAAGCTTTAGCAGAAATGGTAGGCGGTAAATTTGGCGCAGCCAGCAACACCGTTGTTATAGAAGAGTTTTTGGACGGAATAGAATTAAGTGTCTTTGTACTTACCGACGGTAAAAACTACAAAGTATTGCCAACGGCAAAAGACTATAAGCGCATTGACGAAGGGGATAAAGGATTAAACACAGGAGGGATGGGGGCTATTTCACCGGTGCCTTTTGTAGATGATGTTTTGATGCAAAAAATTGAGCAGCGCATCGTAAAGCCAACAGTGAGCGGTCTGCAAAAAGAAAACATAGACTACAAAGGGTTTATTTTTATAGGCTTGATAAAAGTAGGTGATGAGCCTTTTGTAATAGAATACAATGTGCGTATGGGAGATCCAGAAACCGAAGTGGTCTTGCCAAGAATTAAAACAGATTTGGTAGCTGTATTAGAGGCTACCTTTAAGCAAAACCTAGATGCACTGCATTTTGAAATAGACCCCAAGGCAGCGGCAACAATTATGCTTGTTTCGGGTGGTTATCCAGAGGCTTATGAAAAAGGGAAAACAATTACTGGTCTTGAGGATGTTTCAGAATCTATTGTTTTTCATGCAGGAACTGCCCTAAAAGAAAACAATGTGGTTACTAATGGCGGTAGAGTTATCGCTGTTACTTCTATGGATGCAGATTACAAAAAAGCTATAAAAAAATCCTACCAAAGTATAGCGAAACTATCTTTTGACAGGATGAATTTCAGAACCGATATTGGTTTTGATTTGTAAAACCCTAGGACTACTGATATTTGTCGTCCCCTAAGTATGCGTGCGATGTAGAAGATGTATCTTCTTCATTGTTGTCGTTAAATTTCTTTAATTGAAGCATCCAGTATATAAAAGCTACAGCACCAATTAACATAAAGAACCAGTTCATAACGTTTGCTGCAGTCCAATTTTCAAGCTCTAATGCACGTAATGCATTAAAAGGAGCGAATAAAACTTCTTCTGTAAACTCTTGAATTGCGTAGAAAATATCTCTTAAAGCCATATCTTTATATTTAAAACGCAAAAGTATAAAATACCCTATATGCTCACAAGCTTTTTCAGTAAATCTAAGCCCATAAATTATATACTGCTAAGTATTGCCATTGTAATGGGCTATTTTTTTAGCCTTATAATGGCACAGGAAGTGACGCTAGACCCAGGTTCTTTGGCAGTTCATGGGGCCTCTGTTTTTTTAATGGTGTTTGCTGTTTTATTACTAGACTTTATCATTAGAAAGAACAATGTCACCAAAAATAACACCTTTGCTATCCTGTTATTTGTGCTTTTCACCCTATTGGTTCCTCAGGTTTACGCCTCGCCGAGATTTATACTAGCGAATATCTTCGTTTTACTTGCAACTAGAAGAATGTTGAGTTTGACTACCGAAAAAAATACAGAGAAAAAAATATTTGACGCCACCATGTACATCACATTGGCTTCTTTTTGTTATGGATGGGCTATTTTATTTTTTATTGTCTTATACCCTGCCATTATAAACAAAACCACCCCTACTATAAAATACCTATGCATTCCAGTGGTTGGGTTTTTAGGCATAACAACACTTGGGGTTAGTTACCAGCTCCTTGTTGAAGATTCTTATACCTGGCTATATGAGTGGTTTCCTGGAAAAGATTTTGACATTAGCGGCTACACAACAACAGCGCTTTTAATTCCAACAATGCTGTTACTAGCCCTGTTACTCTTTATGGGAGGTGCTCGAATTATGAGCCTACCATCCTTGCCTAAAAAAGAAAAACCATCTGCCGTTACTATGTTGCTTATTGCCGTGATTAGCGTTGGTATTGTTTTGGCTAACTCAAGCAAAAATGGAAGTGAATTGTTATTCCTTTTTGCGCCTATAGCAACTGTTACTTCAAATTATATAGAGGCGGGAGTGGGTAAAGAGCGTCGTGTCTTTAATGAATTATTATTATGGGCTTTAGTGATCATAGTGCTTCTCTTGGGTATTTTATAACCGGTGTAGGCTTCTAAAATTTCTTCTGGTTAAACCCAATATTATAGCGCGCCTGCTATGAAAAAAATATGATATCTTTGTACAGCAAACACTAATAATACATACACTAACCATCATGAATTTCAGCGAGATTGCCAACACCGTTTTTAAAGAAGTGATAGACACCTATCACACTCTAAATACGGTAGACCAGCCTTTTAATAATATATACACTAAAGAGGCTCATTTATTAGAACACTTATTGTACCGTAAGTGTTGGATTGACACAGTACAATGGCATTATGAAGATATCATTCGTGATCCGCAAATTGACCCAGTAGCTGCATTGACATTAAAACGCCAAATTGATGCAAGTAATCAAGATCGCACTGATATGGTAGAGTACATAGATAGTTACTTCTTAGAAGAAAACAAAGGAGTAGCAACAAAAGCAAATGCTACAATTAATACAGAAAGCCCGGCTTGGGGAGTGGATAGGCTCTCTATCTTAGCCTTAAAAGTATACCACATGCACGAAGAAGCAACACGACTAGATGCTTCTGAAAAACACCATGATGGATGCCAAATAAAACTAAATATATTGCTAGAACAGCGTGTAGATTTAAGCACTGCCATCGACCAATTACTGCAAGACATCAAAACAGGAGACAAGTACATGAAAGTCTACAAGCAAATGAAGATGTATAATGACGATGAACTAAACCCTGTATTGAGGGGGCAAAAATAATGTCTAGTGACCTAAGCTAATTCTATTGAAAACCTCAGCACATATTCTTGTTATTCGGCTTTCGGCTTTGGGGGATGTGGCTATGCTGGTGCCTGTTTTACGGGTAGTTACAGCAGCATATCCAGAAGTCAAAATAACGGTGCTTACAAAAGCTTTTCTTAGACCATTATTTGAAGACATTACAAACGTTACCACCCTAAGTGCAGAGGTCAAAGGAATTCATAAAGGAATTTTTGGGTTGTTGCGCTTATCTCAAGAAGCCAAAAACTTGGGGATTACTTGCCTTGCAGACACCCACAATGTGTTACGGTCTAAGATAATAAGAACGCTTCTGTGGTTTCAAGGAATAGAAACGGCAGGTATTGACAAAGGGAGGGCCAAGAAAAAACAACTTATACGGGCTAAAGGGGGCGAGATAAAGCCCCTTAAAAAAACACAAGAACGGTATGCCGATGTTTTTGCCAAACTAGGCTATCCTATTGACTTAAAAACACATCAATTTCCAAGAAGAAAAGCACTCTCGCCAAAGACACAGAGACTTGCAGAGCCTAGTAACAAAAAGTTTATAGGCGTTGCTCCTTTTGCGGCTCATAAAGGTAAAATGTACCCACTACACTTAATGAAAGAGGTCCTAGAAAAATTGAGTATCTCTGGAAATTATTCTATATTTTTATTTGGAGGTGGTGAGGTAGAAATAAAACAACTCGAGACCCTAGCCAACTCATTTACAGAGGTTACTAGCGTGGCAGGAAAGCTATCATTTGCCGAAGAAATTGCTTTGATCTCAAACTTGGATGTTATGCTGGCTATGGATAGTGGAAATGGCCATCTTGCTGCTTTGTATGATACCCCAGTAATTACAGTATGGGGAGTTACGCATCCATATTTAGGATTTGCCCCCTTTAACCAGCCCATTGAAAACCAACTCTTGGTAGACAGAACAAAGTACCCATTGGTGCCTAGCTCTGTATATGGAAACACATATCCTGATGGATATGAAAAAGCCATAGAGAGTATCTCTTCAAGCCTAGTGGTTGAAAAAGTACGTGCCGTATTATAGTGCTGTTTTACTAGATGTCATCATAATCCAGTACCAGAGTTGGCGTAACTGGGTGGGCTTGACAAGTAAGAACAAGTCCTTCTGCAACCTCGCTATCTGTTAAGATTTGGTTTTGACGCATCTCCGCTTTTCCTTCAATAACCCTTCCTATACAAGAACTACAAATACCTCCTTGACAAGAATATGGGGCGTCCAATTGTTTTTCTAAAGCGGCCTCTAGGATTGTTTTGTTTTGCGGCATGGTAAAGGTCTCTCTTACCTCATCAACAATAATAGATATTTGAGTATCTCCATCTTGCACTGTTACTGGAACCGATGCTTCTGAGGTGGTAAATAACTCAAAATGAATGTGCTCTTTTACAACTCCAGAAGCTACCAATGTGTTTGAAACTTCACCAATCATTGCTTCTGGGCCACAAAGATAAAAGTTCTCAAAAGTTGTTTGTTTGTATTTATTTTTAAGATAGTAGGTTACAACACTTTTATCAATGCGGCCACGAGCAGCATTGGTTTCTTGAGCACGACTATAAATGTATTCTACAAAAAATCGCTCTGGGAAATCAGCACGTAATTGCTCAATAGTGTTATGGAACATAGCCTCCTCTTTGGTTTGGTTTCCATAGACCAATAAAAATGTGCTATCTGTTTCTTCTTGCATTGCAGTTTGAGCAATAGAGAGAATAGGTGTAATTCCACTACCTGCTGCAAAAGCAGCAACATGTTGCGTGTTTTTAACACTAGGTATAAAGCTAAATGATCCTTGTGGAACCATAACCTCTATGATATCTCCTACCGCTAATTGATCGTTTGCGTACCCAGAAAAAACACCTGCTTCTACTTTTTTAATCCCTACGGTTAGTAAGCCACTTGAAGGAGCGCTACAAATAGAGTAGGCGCGTCTTACTTCTGTGCCGTTTATGGTATGTTTTAAGGTGATGTATTGTCCTGCTTGAAAACTAAAAGAAGCTTTAAGAGCTTCTGGAACCTCAAATGTTACAGTAACAGATGTAGGAGTCTCTTGTTTTATTTCTGAGATTTTTAAAGAATGAAAATCGCTCATATAGTTTAGTTTTCTACAAAAGTAAACAAGTCTGTTTCCTAAACCGACTTAATGTTGTGTTAAATAAACCCCTTTATAATTATGATGCCAGCGGCAAATACTTTTTATAGTACTTGACAATTAACGCGATCCCTCTCCATGCTACCCAAACAATTATAGCTCCCCAAATACCTGTGAGCCCCCAACCCATATAGTTTGATAGGAATAAAACAGGGAGGAATCCTAAAAAAGTAGAAGCCAATAGTATATTGCGCAAGTAGGCCATTTCTCCTAAGCCTTTAAAAATAGCATCTAGTGTAAATGCTAATGCATTAAAAGGCAGGCTTATTAACACCATAAAAAACATGCCTGTAAACAAGGATAATACCAAAGGGTCTTTATTAAAAATAAACCCTACATAGTGGTATGAAATTATGCCCGCTAATACTAAAAGGGTCGCTACAACGATGTTATAACTAGTAACTCTTTTGGTCAATGTCCATAAAGATTTGTAATTTTTTTCACCAAGAAGTCTTCCTCCTAGGATATTTCCGGCAGCACCGTAGCCGTCAAGAAAAAAGGCCGTAAACAACCAAATATTCATTGCAATGGTATGAGCAGCAACATATTCTTTTCCAAGTCCAGCAGCCTCTCTTGTAGAGAGTATAAGTGCAATATTAAGGGCTACAGAACGCAGAAATAAGTTGGCACACATCTGTACCAATCGTTTCATTTCTGGATGTAGTGGAAATTGTAATTTCAAAGACACCTGGGTTTTTTTTAACACCAATATCAACGATAAGATAGCCATTAGTGCCTGTGCCATTAAACTTGCCCAAGCAGCTCCTACAACGCCCATGGGAGCTATTAAACCTTCTACGCCATAGACAAGCAAAAAGTCAAGACCAATGTTAACACTTGCGCCAATAGCTGCAATAACCATAGGCCAAAAGGTGTTTTGAAGACCTCTAAATAAGCCAAAAATAGCAAAGGTGAATAGGCTCAAGGGAAAACCCCATACTCTAATGTTATAATAATCTATGCTTAGGTCTAAAATCACGCCCTTGGCATTTAAGAATGTAAAAATCTCTTCCACAAAAAAATAGGTAGACGCCAAGACTATAAGGCTCAAAATAATATTAAAAAAAATGGCTTGGGCTGGAAAACTTTTTAACTCTTCAAGGGTTCCTGCGCCTACATTTTGAGATACTATGGCGCTAATGGCGCTACGGGTTTGGCCTAAAATCCAGATAAGTGCAGATAAAAGAACCCCTACAATGCCTACGGCCGCTAAAGACTCTGTTCCAAATTCTGGAATATTACCTACAACCGCAGCATCTGTGCTAGATAACACAGGTTCTGCAATGCCTGCAATGATCGCAGGAATGGCAAGTTGTTGGATGCGTTTAAAAGAAATATTAGTCATTGTGGCTACAAAAATACATTATAAAACAAATTCATAGCAATAAAAGGGATGCTCACTTTGGTGTGGGAAGTAGATATTTCCTAGTTTTTGGTAGCCTCTATTTTCATAAAACCTTTGGTTGGGTTTATTTTGGCTAAAGGTGTCTAAGCGTAAAGACACCGCAGCCTTTGATCTTGCAAAGGCTTCAGCAAAATCCATAAGTTTTTTGGCGTGTCCTTGCTTTTGAAAATCCGGGGCTACTGCTAGTCTATGAATGTAATACTGCTTTGCATCTTGTGTTAGCCAAGATACCGCGTCATATTCGCTGTCTTTAAAGCTAGAGATTGTAATGCATCCAACTAGTTTTTCACAGACATACAAGACATAAAGTTCTCCACGGGTGTAATCATTCTCAAAGGCTGCTATATTTGGGTAGTCTTCATTCCATTGATAGATCTCATTGGCTATCATATGCGCGGCACATAATTGGGTTATAGAAATAAGTTGAACAATTTCTGATGCTTTGGCTTTTCTAATCATATTTATAACGTAATTTTGTTCCCATTTTTTAAATATAAGTATTCTATGAAAAATATATTAGTCCCCATTGGATCCAATGACAATGCAGTAGGTAATTTACAATATGCAATAGACTTAGCACATGAAATGGATGCATATGTATATGTTTTTTCAGTCTTTAAAGAACTCTCTAAAGTAGGGGGTCTTGCAAAAGTAAATGCTATTATCAAAGAAGATTGCGAAAACAGACTACTAGAGGTCCTGGGTCAAGTAGATAAAAAAGATGTTACAGTAATAGATCACCCCGTGAAAGGAGGAGTGCTAGAGACCGTTGCGCGTTTTAACAAACACGTGCCTATAGACTTAATGGTGCTTTCTCCAAGGAGCAATAGTATAAGAGAGGAAGTGTATCTTGGAAAAACTACCGGAAAATTAGTGAAAAACACCAACATCCCTGTTCTAGTTGTGCCAGAAGGGGCTGTATTTAAGGGGCCAAAGAGTATTCTTATGGCATTTAAAAATGGAAGTTTTAAAGAAAAAAGTATTTTAGAGCCGTTAAAACAGTTTTCAATTCATTTTGGCGCTGAGATACAATTATTACACGTCACAACTCCGGAGACAACAGAAGAAATGAAACGGGTTAGCAAGAAACTACAAAGACTCCAGTCTTCTTATATGGAGAGTGAAAACGCAACAACATTTCAAGGAGTTTTAGAACATTTTCAGAGTCATAATCCAGACATCTTGTGTGTGGTGAGACGTGAGCGAGGATTCTTTAAAAAATTGTGGGAAAAGAATGTGGTTCTTAAAAAGGAGTTTTACACATCAAAACCTTTGCTAATTCTTTCTACCCAATAGTATTTATGAAACACTAAACGCTTAAGTAATCATTAGATTAATTGTACTTTTGTACACTTAAAAATTTGCAATGAAAAACATACTTGTCCCTATTGGGTCTATTGAAAATGGTATTAATAATCTAAGGTATGCTACTAGTTTTGCTGCTATGACAAATGCACGCATTTATGTTACGTGTATCAAAACATTAACGACAGAGCTTATTTTAAAAGAAGTCTTAGAGAGTGTAAGCACCAAAGATGTTCAAGTGGTTTCTAAGACCATAAGGGGTGATGTTTTTGAGGGAGTATCGCAGCTTTCAAAAAGTCTAAAAATAGATTTAATTATTTTATCACCTCAAAGTATAGAGATTCAAGATGAGGTATATCTAGGCAAGGCAACTACAAAAATTATAAGACAAACAGATATTCCGCTTTTAATTGTACCGCCAAATTATCTTTTTAGGAAAATAGATGCCGTCTTGTTTGCGTTTAAAAATTCTAAGATAGAAACAACACGCGCCTCTAAAACACTAAAAGCACTTATTGATATGTTTCATACAAAACTAGACTTGCTACAAGTGGTAACACCAGACACGGCTAAAAATGATCGTGAAATAAAACCAGAATTAAAAGCATTAATGAATCGTGGTATTACCTCAGAAAACGCGACTGTTTTTCAAGGTATTGTAGAGCATTTTAATGCGCTACATCCAGAAATGCTGTGTGTCTTGAGAAGAAGAGACACGGGAGGATTCTTTAAAAAATTACTGCGTCAAAACGAAGTGATCTTTAAAGAACAGTTTTTTACGACCAAACCACTATTAATTTTAAAAGAAAACCAGTAGTTTTATAAAAAGGGGGGATTAGCTCAGTTGGCTAGAGCATTTGGCTGGCAGTCAAAGGGTCATCGGTTCGAATCCGATATTCTCCACCAAAAGCAATACCTTAATTGGTGTTGCTTTTTTTTTAATTTTACAAAGATTAATTTTTTAAATCATGGAAATAAATAGAATCATTAACAGCCGCAGAGCCGTGTACCCTAACCAGTTTGAAAGAGGGAATATTAGCGAGGACACTATTAAGGAATTACTGCAAAATGCTAACATGGCGCCTACGCACAAAATGACACAGCCTTGGTTTTTTAAAGTATTTAAGAATACCGGAAAAGATGCGTTGGGGCAAGAGATGGTTAAGGCAATGAAAAGCTGGGATGAAAATAATTCCGTCAGCAGTTTTAAAGAGCGTAAAATAATAGATAAGTGTGAGAAATCTAATTGTATTATTGGGGTTTTTATGAATAGAACAGAGACTGTTTCGATACCCGAATGGGAAGAAATAGCCGCTGTATCAATGGCTGTTCAAAATATATGGCTCTCTTGCACCGCAAATAACATTGGCTGTTATTGGAGTACTCCTAAATACAGCATTAAGATGAGAAATTACTTCAACCTTAAAGAAAACGAAAGATCTTTGGGGTTTATGTATTTGGGGAAATTCAATCACAGCCTTCTAGATATTAAGACAAGAACAAACATAGACGAAAAGACAGAATGGATACTGTAATATATTATCCCCACTTTTTTTAAGCTATGGTATTAAAAAAGAAGTGGTTTTTGAAACAACACTCGCGAGTGATTTAGGTAATTCTATTTCTTTATAAGGATGGCTGGCATTAAAAACATGATTTGCTTTTTTAATAATAAAAAGCTCGCTCCCACTACACCAGCTGTGTAGTTGTTTTGCTTCATTGAGCTGTACAGTTGTATCTTGATCCCCATGTATAATAAGCAGTGGTTTTTTTAAATCTTTTGCCGCTCTTTTAATCGTAAGACGTTCTTGATGCTTTATGAAATTGGTATAAAACTGCCAATTGTGGGGCATTTGTTGCTTTGTTCTTGCGTTTTCCACATGAAACCTTCCTTGCTTTTTAAAGTTTTCAAAAGCAGAGCTGCCCTCTTGAAAGCGCACTTTATAATCACACACTCCTGCCCAAGTAACAACGCTATGAACCCTAGGGTCTTCCTCTGCTCTAATGAGCACAATACCGCCACCTCTACTGTGCCCAATTAAATGAACTTTTGAGACATCTATCTCGTTTTTAAAACTGCTTTTTGCGGTAATTAAATCTAAAACCCTGCCCACATCATCTAGCTCTTTGGTATAATTATTTTGTGCAAAAGCCTCTAAATCTGGAAAATCGATGGGTTGGTTTACAGTACCGCCATTGTGTGAAAAATTAAATTTCAGAAAAAAGAATCCTTCCCGTGCAAAGGCCTGTGCAACTAGATGCCAAGCTCCCCAATCTTTAAAACCTTTATAGCCATGACAAAAAATTACGACAGGTTTAGCCTTACCTTTATTTTTATAATAGGTGTCATATACAATCGGCTTTTTTGAGTCGTCAAAGGCCGTGAGTACTTGATTTTTATTGATGTGCATTGTTATACCTCTTTTTCTGTAAATGGAATACTAGGGGTGCATATTTCTACAATAAGCTGCACCAACTCTTCTCTAAAAAGTGTGAGTGTTTCTTGGGTGATTACATGATCTTTTTTATTTCCTTTTGCTTTTTCTTTAAGCCCAAATTTCAAGAACCCACTTGCTAGATTTTTAAAAGAAATAATTCCCGCTTGTGCTTGTGTAATAGGTTTTGTAGCGTTTAACATCGTGGCGTAGGCAAGTACTTGAAATGCTTTACTGTAGGCGTAGTCTTCTCGAAGTTTTTCCCATTCAAAAATGGTGACATCCTTCTGTTCTACTTTTCCAGTTTTGTAATCTATAATGCGTAGTTGGCCATTATAATGATCTATACGGTCTACCTTTCCACCTATACGTACTGGAAATGGCACTTCACTTATATCAATAGAGACACTTAAGTCTGCCTCTAGATGTTGGATAATAATTTCATGACCTGCTTGAACTTCTTTTATTTCAAAATCAATAAAATTGGACACATATTTTTTTGCCACCTCAAAAATGAGCAAATTTTTTCCCGTGCTGAAATCTCCTCCCTTAAAGGTTATCTTAAATTGTTTTGTTATCTCGGCTGCAATTTTGGGATAGATGCTTTTTAAGATTTCAAGAGATAGCGTTTTACAAATAAAAGGAGTATACAATGCCTCTAGTGTGTCATGCACAATGGTTCCAAGGGTGTTGGCTGCTACTGTTTCTTCTACTTCTTGGTATTCTTTTATTTTTAAGACTTTCTGAAAATAAAAATCAATTGGGTTTCTAATATAACTTGTGAGCGAGGATGGAGAAAAACCACGAGATGCAATTTGCTGTAAACGCTCTAAAACTGCAGGGGTTTTGTTAATACTTGCAAGGGTTTTGTTCCCCATTGTAACGGTAGGGCTCACCGTGCTGCGGGTGATAGTGTGATTGGGTTCATTAGCAACTTCAAGCTGTAAGAGGAACCTGCTTTTTTCTCCGGTATTTAAACCCTCTGAGTGGGTATTATAAAGAAGCGTAGCGGTCTCTACACGTTGTAATAAATGCGTGAAATGGTAAGTATAGATAGCATCTTTTTCTGTGAACTTTGGCAAGTTAAATTGTTGTTTTAAATCATAGGTTATAAACGATGTGTTAGACTTTCCAGAGGGCAAAGTTCCTTCATTTACAGAGGTCATTATGATGTTCTTAAAGTCTAATACTCTAGACTCTAGCACACCCATGATTTGAAGGCCCTCATAAGCCTCCCCCTTAAAGTCTAGGGTTGTGTTGCCAATTAGTTCTCTATATAGTTGTTGCACTGTTTTTAATGTTGTTAGGTATCCATAGGTGTTATCTAGAGCTTCAATCTTTAAAAAGACCTCCTGTAAATAAGAAACTGAAACTTCCTCTATAGCACTAAGAGATTGTTTTGTGCTAAACTGCAACAAACTAATACAAGACTGTATTGCAGAAGCGCTCTTAAGGCCCCAGTCTTGAAATAATAGTTGTAACACTAGTTGTTCTTCAGGGTTTATAATTGAACTTAAATAATCATAGGTGCTATATGTAATATTTTCCTTTTTAATTTGGGCTAGAATGGCAGCAGCTTCAGGCATCATACGGGTTATAAATGGATGATTTAAAATAGAAATCACATCTTTATAATAATAGCTCGCTGTAGCTTTTGCCTTTACATGAAATAGAATTTCAAAAAAGGTTGCATACGGCATTGTTTTGAGAGGCACTCCCATAGTGATATTTACATTGCCTACATTTTGGGGAAGAGAGTGCAGCAGTGGCAACAATAAATTTTCATCTGCCAAAACAATAGCTGTATTGTCTAAATCTTCTTTGGTGTAGCTGGCCAATAGATTCCCTACATATTTTACTTGACCAATGTTTTTTTGAACCCCAACAAATGAAAACTCTTTGGGTTTATTAAAATTAGCGGCTATTGTGCTAAATGGATTTGTTTGGTAATACTTCCAATTTTTTTTATACTCCCTCAAAAACAATGATGCGCTGTGTGCTGGATTGTCGAAGAAATAGGCGTCTGTGTCCCAAATAACTTCATTGTGGTCGAGTTCTAATAGTTCTTGCACAATATTCTGCTCGGCAGTATTAAGGGCGTTAAAACCTATAAAAACATGTATTTCTGTTTTATTAGCATTAATGTAGTGAGAGATATCTTCTGCTGCTTTTCTATAGACAAGTCCTTGATAACCTAGATGGTCTTTAAGTAGTGTGTTTTTTAGGGCCTCATAAAATTCTTCAAGGCTATTCCAAAAGGCAAGGTATTTTTCAATCAGTGGTGTTTTGTCATCTCTTAGGTACCAATGATTTAAATCTTGAATATCATTTAAGTAATTAAAAAAGCTATGGGTGTCAAGCAAATACCTATCAATCTCGTTGAAATCTCCCAGCAATGTTGTTGCCCAAGTACTGTAGGTGTCAAAACTTTCTTTTTCAGCAATGGCGTCTAGTTGCAGATACGTCTCATAGCTTTTAAATAAGAGTGCTGTGGTATCAATAATAGTAAGGTCAGAGACATTTTCAATAAATGTTTCTATACTAATTATTTTTGGCGCAAAAGAAGTTGCCTGGGCATCATTCTTTAAGTAGTTTAACAAAAATCCTCCGGCTCTTTTGCTTGGAAGCACGATGGTTAGGCCCGAGAGAGACCCGTGCTTTTTTGAAAGGTATTGAATGGTTTCTTCTAGAAAAGTATGCATGTTATAAAAATAAGAAACGCCCCCTAAAAAGGAGGCGTTTTTTATTATTTATTTGTTGTGGATTTACTCATTCAAAGAAATCTCAACACGTCTGTTTTGTTTTCTACCAGCTCTTGAGTCGTTTGCAGCAACTGGATTAGACTCTGAAGAACCTGCTGTAGTTAATCTTCCAGCTGTTAGTCCTTTAGCCTCTAAGTAATCTTTAACCGCAGAAGCTCTTTCTTCAGAAAGTATTTGATTGCTTGAGTCGCTACCAGTGTTATCTGTGTAACCAGTAATCACAAAAGAAGCATCTGTATACTCATTCATGATATCAAGAATATTTTGAAGAACTTCATTAGAATCTGTATGAACTGTAGATTCGCCAACATCAAACAAGATGGTTTTTGACATATCATTTAATTCTTTCATAATCTCTATTGTTAATACTGGAACTTCTGGACATCCCTTGTTGGCAACTGTACCAACTTCTGCAGGACATTCATCATCTTTGTCTAAAACACCGTCATTATCACTATCAGGCCATGGGCATCCTTTGTTAGCTTCAGGACCCGCTTGGTCTGCACATGCATCATCAGCATCAGTCACGCCATCTGCATCTGCATCAGGACAACCGTTCATAGAAGCAAGACCAACTACTGTAGGACAAGCATCTTGTGGGTCTGCAACACCATCACCATCAGTATCAGGACAGCCTGCAAATTCTGCAAGACCTGGTGTGTTAGGACATGTATCTTGTCTGTCTTCAACACCATCAGCGTCAGTATCAGGACAACCGTTATATTCTACTAAACCTGCAGTTTCTGGACATTCATCATCATTATCATAAACACCATCACCATCAGTATCTTTTCCACCAAACTTAAACAATACACCAACAGAGTGTTGGAAGTGCTTGGCTCCATAGTCTTCGAAAGAGTGCTTGTAAGTAGACTGGAAGTTTACTGCCATATTTTCAGCAATCCAAAACTTTACTCCTGCCACTGCGTTAGCAGTACCAAATCTTGCATCACCAAGCCATGTGTAACCACCACCAATACCAATAGATGGATCTACCCAACCGTTTCCTAGCATATCTCTTAAACTGTACTTGATTTCTCCATCTAAACCATAATAAGCAATACTTTCTATTGAAACTGCACCAGTTCTTTCAATTCTGTTCACAGTACCTACTGCGCCCATTGTAAACCCGTCTCCTAGGTAGTACCCAACAGCCAATCTAGATACAGATGGAAGAATGTTATAGTGATCTTCTACATTAAAATATTCAGAGAAAAGAGTACCGTTTTGGGCGTCTTTATCAATTTGTCCGTCTCTAAGACCTACTGGGAATGTGTCAACTGCGTTTACACCAACCTCAATAGCCCAAGGGTTGTTTTGATCTTGAGCATTTGTTGCTCCTACTACTAAAAGAATTAGGGCAGCAACTAAGATACTTTTAAGATGTTTCATAATTATTTGTTTAGTTATATGTATTATTTAATGCAAAAATAGGTTGTTAATATTAATTAACAAAAACAAATCTATTAAAATTTTAATAACTTCATAGGGTTTCTAAGAATTTATATCACAAGAAATACTATATCACGGCTAGTTTTTTACCAACAGTTATAAAAGCTTGAATGGCTTTGTCTAGATGTTCTTTAGTATGAGCGGCAGATAATTGTACTCTAATTCTAGCTTTATCCTTTGGCACCACTGGATAAAAGAAGCCTATCACATAGATCCCTTCTTCTAAAAGCATGTTGGCCATAGTCTGTGAGAGCTTGGCGTCATAGAGCATTACAGGAACGATGGCCGAATCACCATCAACAATATCGAAGCCGGCATTTTTCATTGCTTTTTTAAAATAATTGGTGTTTGACTCTAAAGTATCTCTTAGTGTGGTATCACTCTCTAGCATTTCAAAAACCTTAATGGAGGCACCTACAATAGCGGGCGCTAATGAATTTGAAAACAAATACGGGCGTGAGCGCTGGCGCAATAACTCAACAATCTCTTTTTTACCAGTAGTATATCCTCCCATAGCACCACCCATGGCCTTCCCGAGTGTTCCTGTGATAATATCAATACGTCCCATTACACCCTTATCTTCTAGGGTCCCTCTACCTGTCTCTCCAATAAATCCAGTGGCATGGCACTCATCAATCATTACCAGGGCGTCATAGGCATCTGCTAGATCACAAATTTTGTCTAGAGAAGCAACAACCCCGTCCATAGAAAAGACACCGTCTGTTACAATAATTTTAAATCGAGCTCCATTATCATTTGCCTCTTTAAGTCTAGCCTCAAGCTCTACCATGTTGTTGTTTGCATATCGGTAGCGAGCTGCTTTACAAAGGCGCACACCATCAATTATAGAAGCATGATTTAAAGAGTCGCTAATAATTGCATCTTCTTTACCCAATAGGGGTTCAAAAACACCTCCATTAGCATCAAAGGCAGCCGCATACAATATGGTGTCTTCTGTACCATAAAAATGTGCAATTTTAGACTCCAATTCTTTGTGTATATCTTGTGTGCCGCAAATAAAACGCACCGACGACATACCAAAACCGTGGGTATCCATGGCATCTTTTGCAGCCTTCACCACTTCTGGATGAGAAGAAAGACCTAAATAATTATTAGAGCAAAAATTTAATACGGTTTCACCAGTATTAATTGTTATTTCGGCTCCTTGTGGTGAGGTAATAATACGTTCTGTTTTAAAAAGACCATTGTCCTTTATATCTTGAATTTCTTGCTGTAGATGGGCTTTAATATTTCCGTACATAAGGGTAGTTTACTGTGGTTTTATAAAAGGTGCAAAGTTAAATTTTATTTATCAGTATTGCTTCATTTGTGTAGACCAAAATTTTGTCTTCAATGCAATACCCCATGTCTATAAGGGCGGTTGCGTAGCCATTAATCTGGTCTTCATGTTCATAACTAGGGACACCTGTTTTGTAATCAACAATCGTTACAGAGTTTGTTTGTGAATGAAAATTTAACCTGTCTGGCCTCAACAAATAGCCTTCTTTGGTTATAATATCTCGTTCATTTTCAACATGTGCCTGGGGGTCAAACAAATGATATAGTGCCGGGTCTTGTAAGAGTGTTTGTACCTGTACTTGCAGGGCTGTAATTTTTTCTTTAGAAATTATAGCAAGCCGTCTTAGCTTCTCAAAAACGAATGCCTCATCTCCATGATATTTAATTTCCTCCATCGTGTCATGAAAAAGATTTCCATCTGTAATAGCCTCTTGTGTGTTTGTGGCAACCACAGACCCTCGATTGGTGATAATATGTATGTTATGTGCCTCTGGAGTACTGGCTATATACCTTGGTGAAACAGGGATACTTGTTTCTTTTTTTAAGCCATGGGCTTGACTGGCAATATCTCCAAAGGTATACACCGCTTGATTTTCATTCCACCGTCCTTGTTCTCTTAAAAACTCTGCAAATAACTGCTGATAGGTTTGTATAGAATCTTTAATGGGTTTTGGGTCTTCTGTTATGATATACAACTGTTCAACGGCGCGCGTTAGGGTTACGTACAATAGGTTATAATTATCTAAGGCTACTGTTTGTCTTCTTTTTTGATCAATAGCAGCGCCCTCTTGGTTATACTGTGAGATGTTATTGCTGTAGTTTATAAGTGTTTTGTCAAAGTTTTGGCTCCATGCATCTGGAACAGAAATCCAGGTTTTAGGCTCTCTCTCATAGTAAAGCTCTACAGAGGCATACGGAAAAATAACTGCTGGAAACTCGAGTCCTTTTGCTTTATGAATGGTCATAAACTGAACGCCATTTGTGTTTTCTCCAGAAGCAATTGAAGCAGATTCACGCTTGGTTTCCCAAAAATCTAAAAACCCTTGCGTATCTGCTTGTGGTTTTTGTTGGTATTCAAACACCAAATCCATAAAACCAAAAACATAGGCATCTGCATCCTTGTCTAAGCCAAACTGTTTTACAATATATTCTGCTGCCTGGTAGAGGGATGTTTGTGCTACTTTTTGCAGGTCAAAAACAATATTATATTTTTTTAATGTTTCAGAAAAAAGAGTGTTTTCTTCTAAAAACGATGAGAAAAACGAATGTTTATCAACTGCAATTTCAAAATGTGCATGCAGAAAATCTAGAAGGCGTATTTTGGTTTCTGCATCCCCAGGCTGTACACTCAATAAAATGGTATTGACAATACACCCCACTACCCCTGAGTTTTGCAACAACAAGGTCTCTGAAGAAATAACTCCTATGTCGTGCTCCATCAAATAGGTGCTTAATAGCACTCCATCTTTTTTCTTGCGGGTTAAAACACAAATGTCATTATATGCAAACCCTTGCCGGGAAAGCTCTTGCACAATAGCAAGGGTTTTAGCGGCGTATACCCCATCTTTTTCTTCCTTATTCTCTGCGGTAATAAACTCTAAGTTAACATAACCTCCTGTTTTTTGATTGGATGCTTGATGATTGCCATCTACATATAATTTTTCATGCAATGCATCCTCAAGATACTTTGACGCATAGGTGAAAAACTCATTATTAAAATCAATAATTTCTTCCAAGCTTCGGTAATTCCTTGAGAGATTCTCTACAGAGGGTTTGGCGGTATTAAAGGCAGATTTTGTATGTATGAGTGACAAAAATTGTTCTGGGTTTCCTCCTCTCCAGCGATAAATAGCTTGTTTTACATCACCCACTAATAGCAAAGATCCCTCTTGACTTGTTTGCGCTTGGGATAGTGTGTTGTCTAGCAGCGGTATCATATTTTTCCACTGCATTACAGAGGTGTCTTGAAACTCATCTATAAAAAAATGACGGTATCGATCTCCAAGTCGTTCATAAATAAAAGGGGCCGGCTGGTCTTTTATTTCTTTGTGGATTAAGGCATTAAATTGTGCGATGGGCACAAGGCTTTGTTCTTCTTGTAGGGTTGCTAATTCTTTGCTCACCAAGTTGACAACAGAGAGTGGCGTGATGTTTTTTAAAATAGCTATTATGAACCTAAGGGAATTTAAGACCTCTTGTGTTTCAAAGACGAAGGCTTTAAAAAACAGGGCATTCTCATCTACAATACTTGCAAGACCTGCATTTGTTTTTGCCCAAGCAGCGGTATACATTGGTTTTTCTCCTATAGATTTTATCCAAGCAGCATTATAATCTATAGCCTTATACTCTTTATGTGTTAGTCTACCTATAAAGGTGGTGAAAGAACCTCTAGAGAATGCGTTTTTATCTAAACCATGAGCATTCAAGATTTGAGTTACCGCATTCACTTTTTGTGAAACAGTAGTTTCAAGCACTCTTTTTTGTTGTTGTAATTCTTTTTTAAATACCCCAAAGTCTACAAGTGTTTTGTCTTTAAAGTGAGCAATATGAGCGGCATCATCTTCATTATTTAATAGATTAGCTGCTTTAAATATGTCCTTAGAGATGTCCCAGGATTTGTCATCATCTGCTTTTTCTAAGGCGAAGGCTACTAAAACTTTGGTAATAGCATCATCAACCCCCGTTTTATCAATAAGCTTATCTACAGCCTCTGCAAGCAATGCAGTGGTGTCTAGCACTACCTCAAAATTACTAGGCAAAGAAAGGTCTTTTGCAAAAGTGCGTATTAATCGATGGTTAAATCTGTCAATAGTTTCTACACTAAAGGCGGCATAATTATGCAACAGATGGGTGAGTATTGCTTCTGCTCTTTTTTGCACCTTTGGCAAGGCTAACTGCAATTCTTCTGCAAGATCTTGCATCATTTGGGGCGGATCTTGGAGTGATGAAATTTCGGAAAAAGCAACCAAATTTTCAATAATACGCTCTTTCATCTCGGCAACCGCTTTATTGGTAAAGGTAAGTGCCAACAGAGATTGGTAATAGTTGTTTTTTTGCTGTGCCAACAAAAAAGAGAGATACTCTTTTACAAGGGTATATGTTTTTCCACTGCCCGCTGCGGCATCATAAATTAAAAAGGGGGTGTTGTTTTTCAAAAAGAAATATTTTGTACTAAATTAAACAAAAGAAGATGGGTATAAAAGCTTTCTAAGGTGGTATTAAAACCTTAATATTTCTATAACAGTATATGTGAGGTTGAATGCGTAACTTTGCGTAAGAACAAAAAACAATAATTTCTAAAAAAACTTATTATGGCTTTTGAATTACCACAACTACCATATGCTCACAACGCATTAGAACCAAATATCGACGAAAGAACGATGCAAATTCATCACACAAAGCATCACCAAGGATATGCCAACAACCTCAACGCTGCAATTGAAGGTACCGATATGGAAGGAAAAAATATTGAAAACATCCTACTAAACCTAGATATGGACAATAAGGCTGTACGTAACAATGGTGGTGGTTTTTACAACCACTGTTTGTTTTGGGAGGTAATGACGCCAAAGGGTGGCGGCACTCCAAGTGGAGCCGTTGCAGATGCTATTACAGCTTCTTTTGGGAGTTTTGATGCTTTTAAAGAAACGTTTGCTACAGCCGCCAAGACTCAGTTTGGTTCTGGATGGGCATTTTTATGTGTTCATAAAGATGGATCGCTTGATGTTTGTGGGTGCCCAAATCAAGACAATCCACTCATGCCAGGTGTTGGATGTGGTGGAACTCCAATTTTAGGAATTGATGTGTGGGAACATGCATACTACTTAAACTACCAAAACAGACGTCCAGATTACGTTAGTGCATTTTTTAATGTAATTAACTGGGACGCTGTAAATGCTCGCCTTGCAAAGGCGTAAAACATTTAAATAGCTAATAAAAACTGCATGCTAACATATTGGTATGCAGTTTTTTTATGCGGTACACCAGGCGGGGTTAACAATCCAAACGGTGAGCTTGGAGTTGAAGATACTATTGTATTAGAGATAGCTATTTTTCCAAACCCAATGGAAGTAGAAACAACTATTGTGGTAAGAAATGTTCCTGGTGGTATAGAGATTATTATGGGTGATTTGTGAGAAAAAATGGTTCAAAGTTAAAAATCACTGCCGATAAAGGCACTTTAAAAGCACTTAAATTTCGTCTTTTATTGCTTTTTCAACACATAAAGCGTCAGAAAAGGTCAAGTTTGCTATTCTTAATCTCTATGATCCTAGGCTGGAAATAATAATGGTTGCACTAAATAGCCTTTTGTATGTTTTTATATAAGAGACCTCATCATAAGTCAAAAACAGTGTGTCAAACTTAGTAGAAAAATATTTTCTTTTTAAGATGGTAACTCCTTCATTATTTAACACTAGTCTTGTTGGAGTTAACAAACTTCCTCCTAAAATAAATTTAGAAGAAAAGCTATCTCCAAAATAATTATGTGCTCGATTTTTTAAAGCAGTAATTTTTGGTTGGTCTACAAAATCAAGAGTGGAGACTTTCATGTTTTTTTGTAAATATCACGTTAACAATGACTATTTTTAGCCCAAGTTTAGCCCATAAGTTTACTGTATGTATAACAACCACGAGCAATTACTAATAGATGTTCAAAAAAAGTCTAAGAAGATTGTCTCATCTGTTAGGGATGTTAAATACTTAAAGGAAGAAATAGAGTCTACTAAAGGCTTAATCATTGGCTTTAATACACTTCGCCGTTTGTTTGGGTTTTTAAAAGAAACAACCCCAAATATAGCTACGTTAAACACGCTTTCTAAGTATTTAAATTTTAAGTCTTTTGATAGTTACTCTACTAGCAAGCTAAATTTTGATGAGTGGCATTTTCAACAACAATTATTACTAATTCAAACATCAAAAACATTAACTGATAAGGATATTATAACAATTAATACTGGGGTTCTAAACAATAAAAACATTGTGTATCTAGGGTATTTTATTGCCAATTTAATACAAGAAAACAACACCGCTATTTTAAATAAAGTTTTCAAAAACATTGTAGTAGACACATTAACTAGTAGTGATTTATTACAGTTTGCTACAATCATTACGCATGCCTTTTATAGAGTCCCAAAAAAAAAGGCAATGGCCATCTATAATGATTTGACTAAAAATCAAACCTTTAGAGACACTGTAGTGCTTTTGTATATAGACTATAGTACCTTAAATGGAATTTATTTTAATGTCTTGGAATTAGTCAAAAAGAACAGCACTAGGGATTCAGATTTATTTTTTGTTTCTTTAATGAGCTTTTACAAACAGTTTTATACCATCAAAACCCTAGAGATTAGATACATAACACCTCCAGAAAATTTTAATAAATTCCCTCCAGTATTAAGAGGAAGATATTTCGCATATAAAATAATGAATTCAACACCCATTGAGCCGGCACTTAAAAGACGTCTTATTATAGAGTGTAAAAAAAAGAATGTTCATTTGTTGATAGAAGAAATTATCCCTGCTCTAATAATCAAGCAAGAGTACAAGGTACTCTCTGAGATCTCTGAGATATTTTATGAAGATATTTTTAATGAGGACAATTGGTCTACCAAAACCACAAATTCATTTTTCTTAATTGCATTATCCAACATTAATTGGCATGGTAATAACATACACACAGCAAAAAAGAATTTAGAGCTGGTAGAAATAGAAAAGGCAGAGTTGAGTTATTATCATTACATTTCACTCTTTTACTATCATACGAAGTTAAAAATAAGCCATTCAGGCAATGATTTAAAAACAAACACAGAGGCTTACATCTCCCTAAAGGAATTAGTATTAAAAACAGGCTTTATAAAATTCTTGGAAGTCACGCAAAAATATGTATTAAATTAACCACGCCACATGCTATTTATCTTACTCTCTGTTTTATTGTTTTCTTATAATAATGTCTTGTGGAAAAAGAACTTAACGTCTATCTCTATACCCTTTTTGGTTTCATATCGTTCTTTTTTTACAAGTAGTGTATCATTGTTAATTCTGTTTATATTTTTTGATTTTGAGGCTATTTCACACATTACTTTTATGAAAATCACAGCAGGCTCAATATTTGGGGTTATAGGCTTGTTTAGTATGCTATCTGTTATAAGAAAAGTGTCGCTACAGTGGCTTGGTGTTTATAATTTAATAGGGGTTACTTTTACTGTTTTATATCTCTGGTTGTTTGAAACAATAGAAATACAAAAATCACTATTAGGATTGTTTGTGATTGTTTTAGGATTTATTAGCTACATGCACGCAAATAAAGAGAGCCATTTAAAAATTACGATTAAACACCATCTATTACTGCTATTAATGACCTTTAGTTTTAGTTGCTCTGCAATACTGCATTGGAAAAACCTAACTGCTAATGTCCCGCCTTTATTAATTATCGCAAATCAAGAATTTCTTGTTTTTCTAGTGGGCGTATTCTTAACGTTTAAAAAAGGGAGCGGCACACTTTATAAGAGCCAATTGAAATCTTATTTTAGTAGAGTTGTGTTAATGAGTCTTGTTATTTTTACAGCTATTTTATTAAATTTTTTAGGACTTAAACAGACCAGCCCTATTATTACAAGTTTATTATTTTTGGCAATTCCTTTAACGACCATCGTGTTTGGTGCTTTATTTTTTAAAGAAAAAATATCTTTTAAAAATGTTCTTTCCATAAGTATAATTGTAATGGGCGCATTTATTTTACATTATCAAAGCACTTAAACTATTGTTTGCTTATTACTAGAAAATTATACACTATACTGTGGTACATAAATGACACACAAATGGTCTTTGAATTAAAACAAGAGCTTGAGACAACGCATTGAGACACCCCTTTAAGGTGCTTGGGTATTGTGTTTGAGACTACTTATATTTATGAAACAGAGAGTCCCTAGCAGTCACACTCTTCTCTATCAACGTATGTTTGAATGCCGATACTATTGGTAAAATAACAGCTGTCTTCTGCTCCTTGAAACAATTGGTTTCCCTCATAATAGCCACATGTTAATTCTCCACAAGAAATAAATAAAGGTATCCCTGAGATGGCTAAAAACCGCATAAAAGTCTTCATAATTTTAATTATCCCCCAAATGTAGTTAATTATTACCTCTATTTAAAACAGATAATGGCCTTAGCATTATTAGAATATGGTTTTTATAAAATACTAGCTTCTTATGGCTAGGCTTTGGTTGTTAATTTGTGTGGTGCTCTTAAATTCTTGTAGTGTTTATGATCTTAGGCATTTTAATAACTCCCTGAAATATCTGGTATAATTGTTCTAAGAGTTCTTTAATTCCTTACATTTGGGGGATAATTTAAATTATGAAAAAAGGTGTCTATTTATTTTTAACTGTATTAATGGTTGCTTGTTCAAGTGATGATGATAATTGTGAAGTGATGACCACGATAGTTTTTGATTGCGAGTGTTCTTCTTTTGATATAAATACCTACACTGTTTTTTTTACAACTGTTGATAAAGAAAACTGTGAGGTTTTAGAAGACTGTTACTGTGAATGTTATAACGATACCGACGGGGATGGTATTTGTGATGAAAATGAATAAACAGAAGCTCACCAAACGCGACCTTATCTAAATAATTTTAATAACTCCCAATAGTGTGATGCCCTTACTAATTATTTAGTAGGGGTTTTTTCTGTATCAAGGTTGTATCAACACATTAAGATTTATTTTTTATATTTGGGTAAACAATTCAAAACAAACATTATGA
>MDTF01018420.1_pt1 | contig 24601 bp, 30 predicted proteins | sample 811191 | NCBI WGS metagenome assembly MDTF01 (sample SAMN05326649, study PRJNA326480) | marine metagenome | isolation source: seawater | place: Southern Ocean | collected 2011
AAAGAAAATTATAATAAATTGTCTTTTTTACATTCTTCCAAAAAACTAATATATGTTTTACATGATTTTTTTATACAGTTTTTTACAGGATTCTCGTAATTATCATTGCATCTTTAATAATACACTAAGTCGGAAATGGGTGAAATAACCATATATCGGTCACTATATAACGCTATGCTACTTAACGCTATATGCCATGCTACTTAACGCTATATGCCATGCTACTTAACGCTATATGCCATGCTACTTAACGCTATCTTAACACTATCTAACACTATCTAACACTATAGTGCCTTTTTTTCAGCTAAATAATCCCTATAAATATAATATATTTATATATAAATGGAAAATATACTTCATCATAGAAAAATATTACGAGTTGCACGCGAATACCCAATTATTCTTTTTATTGTTGCTATCACTATTATGTTTTTCGGTAATATGAATGAAGGCATAATACTTTTTCTCGCATTATCCACATCTAAATCACTTAATAAAATATTTAAAAAATGTTGTAGATATATTATGGGAAATAAAAAATATCCTATTATCGGTATGGGTAAGAGACCACCAGTTGCTGTATTTGAATTACCACAGGATGGTAAAATTTATAAAACATCAATAAATTCCTATGGTATGCCTTCTGGTCACTCGCAGTTAGCTGGTTTATTTTCAACATATATTATTTTAAGAACATATTATAATCCTTCAATCACACACAAATTCTCTATTTATTCATTAATGACATTTATTGGATTTTATGTTATGTATAGCAGAGTTAAAGAATGTTGGCATACCATACCACAAACTGTCGTCGGCGCAACAATCGGCGTAATATTGGGATATTTCACTTATAAATTATATGTAATTTACAAGTAAAATTAATTTTATAAAATTATTAATCCTTCTCCCTAACTTCTATAATATTCTTTAAAAATATTATAGAAAATAAAAGCAAACATCCTAGTTTCATCTTTCACACCCACATCAACCACACTTACACCACAATCTACCACACTTACACCACCACACATATACAAAAACCACCATATACACCCAACTCGGAAATCGGTCAAATAAACGTATATCGGTCATACAATCTAACACTACTCAACGCTATCTTACGCTACTTTACGCCTATATATTATACTCACAACTATAGTGCATTTATATTATAGTTTTTTTTTTATATTTAATATAGTTTTTTTTTAAAATTTAATATAGTTTTTTTTTTAAATTGATTTAAAGAGGTTCCTACATAATGTAGATATAAATGAATAACAATATGGCAGATTTAAAACAAAATTCAAAAGAATTAAAACAAAATTCAAAACAATCCAAAAAAGAATTACCAGAAAAAAAAATATCAGATGATGTAAAAGACATTTTTTCGGCCGTATTGACAAATATTTCAAGTATCAAACTACAATTGACAGCGTTAACATCGCAAATTAAAGGTGTTGAAAAACAAGTTTACAAAAAAATGAAACAATTGGATAAAGAAGTGAAAAAGAATAAAAATAAAGGAAACAGACAACCATCCGGATTTGCAAAGCCAACCAAAATTTCGCCAGAATTATGCGAATTTATGGATCTCCCAGAGGGAAGTGAAATGGCGCGTACAGAGGTTACCAAATATATTATACAATATATCAAAAATCATAAACTACAAAACACAAATGATGCCAAATTAATTAAACCGAATATTAAATTAAAATCTCTATTGGACATTAACGAAAAAGATGCTCTAACCTATTTTAATATTCAACGATTTATGAATAAACATTTTGTCAAGGCCTAGAATTGTCAAAAGCCTAAAAAAACATGGGAACACAAAAATATAAAATAATAACGCCTAAAAATCCGGCTATTTTTTTCTTAATAAAATTGCGATAAATAGTAATCCATGCCAGTTTTTGTTCTTCAGTTTTTAAATGTTTTACCATATAATCTGATTTGGGTAAAACACAATAAACCGTGCTGGTAACTACTAATAAAATTATACCAGCTAAACAATATTTAGATGTAACTTGAATATTTGACAGTATTACACCTAATCCGAGTAAACCACCAATGCATAACCCAGTATAAAAATGATTCAATCTTTCCTTTTTGATTTTATAATATGCCTCTTTTTGATTTTTATCTAACAAATTATCTAAATGTTTCAAGTCTCCACTATATACCATTGTTAATCCAAATATGGATAAATATATAACAAAAATAATATAAAATATAGTACACGTTTTTACACAATCTTTTTTCATTATAAAATAAAAAAAGATTATAATATTAAAAAAATATATTCAATAAAAAAAGATTATAATATTAAAAAAATATATTCAATAAAAAAATATTCCACGTATTAATTTAATAAATAAACTATTTGATATTTATTAAATGAGTATTCATCAAGATATTAGTAATTGTTCAGATGTTAGTGATAATGATCAACATATTTTTTTACCGGTTTATTTGGATAATAATAATGCAGTTTTAGATAATTCGCAAAATTCTACCACAATATTAGATTCTTCCTATAATTTTTTATTAAACGCCGTGTATACAAATGCATCCCATTTAAGACAAATGATTTCATATAAAAATAAAAATGAGTCATATTCATTCAAATATAATTTATCATATAAAAATCTGTTAAACGTGGGATTAAAAAATGATATTGAAGGTACATCCATTACCATGGTAGATGGTTCCTTTAATTCTGGACATACACCTGTTGCAGATTATATTGGTAAGGTTTATGTACAATATATAGCTGATACATTAATAGGTCACCCATTGGCTCAAGCATTTATCTCAAACGAAGGTAGTATAATAAATGATATTAATTCTAGCAATATTCATGTGCAATTTACAAATGCAATGGTAAATGGATTAACCACTACAACTTTTTCAACCAATGATATATGTAAAAGTATTATAATTCAAATGAAAAAATTAATGGTGGATAGGTTTGAAGATGAAGTGGCAGATACAGAATATCAATTACCATTTTGCCCGGGTGACAAAATATCCATTTTTATTAGAATGAAATGCAATATTACTCTAGATAACTTAGTTGGATCTTATACAAATACATCGGAGTATGAAATGTTGAAAAATATGTTTGAAAATAGAGATGATGTTAACTTTAATGATGTGGATAGTAGCATGACCTTAAGTGAAAAAGTTTGGAGAATTAAGATTAAATTAATTTAAGTTATTTGAAATATCCATTAATTCATTTTCCTCTACGTTTTCTTGTTCTTCTTCAACATTTGTCTCTTCCATTTCTATTTCCACTTCTTTTTCCACTTCTTTTTCTACTTCCATTTCTTTTTCTACTTCTTTTTCTACTTCTTTTTCTACTTCTTTTTCTACTTCTTTTTCTACTTCTACTTCCTCTACTATTGTAAAGGGTATGTCAATGATAGTATGATTTCTAGGTGATGAATTTTGCGAGGAGCTATCCGTTTCACTCGTATCGGGTGTTATTATCTCGTTATTGTTATCTGATTTCCCTAGTTTTTTAATCAACGATGACATACTTTTAGTAATTGAACTTAAACCAATTTTCTTCTTTTTCTCAACCTTTTTAAATCTCGCTAAGTTTTTTATTTTTTCCTTTTCTTTCACCATTCTTTCTTCTATTTTCTTTTCAAATTCAATATTTCTATCAGCTTCTTCTTTCCGTATTTTATTTTTTAAATCTTCTTCGTATTGCGCCTTTTCTCGTAAAATTTTTAATTCAATCTCACCTTTATCAAATTCTCGTTTTTCTTTCAATAATCTAAGTTTATCCGTATCTTTATAAACTTCCACACCAGTTATCTCTAAAATATCAGGTTTAATGAAGGTAGTATCTTGAAATTTCTTTCCAAATAATTTCACTATATGTAAAGGTACATTCGGACTTTGTTCTATTAATCTATCTATTTCTATACGCGAATTAGCTATACATTCTCTACCACCACAACTTCTTTCATTTGTTGGTAATGATAACTCTACTGAAATATTTCTCGCAAATTTTGAATATGCTATACTTGCTGATCTATGACCTTCCAATAATTCAGATACTCTTAAAAATTGCGCAATAGTTGTAACTAATCCGGCTGTTAAATTTAAAAAACCAGCAAATAAAGGTACAAAAGGTTGCCAACTTGCTGGAAAAGATGATTGGGCAAAATTGGCCGTACCCGTTATGGTGCTAATAACAATAACTGGTAAAGCAAATCGGAAATTTTGTTTCTCGTAATATAAAAAAGCTCTATCGTGCATAAAACGGTAGGATGAACCAATTTCACCCCATTTCTTTAAAATATTTTCCTGTTGTTCATGCCAGATTAATTCTTCACTCATTTATATAAAAACATAATATTTAAATTGGAAAGCCGACAGTTATTACGCGGGTAATAAAGGTTCCTCGTTGGTTTGTGTGTAAATATTGCATATTTTATAAAAAAATAATAAGGATAATGAAAATAGTAATATCCATAGCACGATTATCATTTATTATTAATTAAATAATTATATTTAAACCAATAATAATCGTATTTTTTGTTTAAGGTGAATTTCATCCATGAAAATATATATTTTGAAGTTATAGCTTTCTAAATTAACCAGTAATTCCGAAGTTATTAAACGATTTGTCATTTTTAAACTGGGTATATAAACCGTGTATTGAAATTTATCCTTATATTCCATTTTATTTAAAATATAACCACTAACTTTGTGTTGATCACTATTTGGATCAATGTTTTGATCATTGGCTTTCAACATACAAGCATGCAATAAGTTACAATCGTTTTGAACTCTTTTTATTAATTTATTCGTTTTGTTTATATATTCAATTGATTCGTGCCATTTATTATAAAACTCCAACGATTTTTTACTTCCAAACGATTTTTTACTTCCAAACGACTCTTGAAAAATAATAATATTCAATAAATCTACTAATCGTCTATTGGGACTGGTTATATGCAAATAAGCTTCTAATTTTAACATATCGTGACCATGCATGTTTTCAAATTTACAATATTTCCCACCCGATGAATTCCAGATTGTCAGAAATTTCTGCAAATGTTTCGGAGCATCCGGTGCAACATAATCATTAGCCTTTAAAGAACGAAATATTCCTATTGATTTTTCCTTCATTTTTAAAGCTGTCAAATAATTCATTAAAACCATGTAATACGATACCATTTCATGAGAATCCGATACACTTTCAAGGTAAACCGTATGTTTATTCATTTTTTTAGCTATTTTCATCATCTCATTATAAACACTGTTATTCCCCAGAGCACCATGTCTTAAATTTTTACTGATAATAATCGCTGTATTACAATGATTATATGATAATATTTCACCATCCATATTAATTGTTATATCAATTGTAAATGTTACCTTTTTTGATCCTTCCAATAAACTACATATATTATCCGATAATTTATTAGGTACCATTGGCCTCTTTCCATCTGGTAAATATATGGTTGATATTCTTTCTGAAAACGAAGACCACAAATCCAACGCATCCATCCAAAATACAATATTTGAAATATAAATACTCACGACAATTGTATTTTCATATTTTTTATATCCAATAGCGTCATCCAAATCTTGTGAAGATTCGGAATCTATTGTAATTATATCCCAATCCAATCTATTTTCAATATTATTATTTTTAATAATTTCATTTACATAATAATCGCTATTATGTAATTTCAACATTTTATTCGTTTGTTTTTTTAATTTTGTTATGGATGAATATAAACCTTTACAATATAATTGATATTCGTAAAAACTAACCAATTCTGTTACATCTCCGATGGTATTCAATAATGATCCCATCGGGTGTTTTTTTTCCCATGATGAGAATTTAAAAATCACATATTTATTTATTTGATTTTTATTAAACTTCATTATTGTCTTGTAAGGTATTAAGAATTCGGGCAAATTATCATTTGGGATACATCTATACAAGTATTTATTTTTATATTTACCATATGTTTTATTACCCGATAAAACCAATACACCTGCTATATGGGATTCTCTAACTGGCGATTTTATTATTTCCACGTTATCAATCAATGAAAATGTATCACCATTTAATAATTTGTATTTTACTGGATCTATTTTAAGGTCTACTAATATATTATTTGAATCCAATATTTCATAAGATGTTCTGGATATCTTAATTGTGTACATTTTATAATACATCGTTTATTTATTTATTTATTTTTCAATTTTAATCAAACGTTTTAATCAAACGTTTTAATCAAATGTAATTTTGTTCGCAATTTCCCTTTTAATATTTTGTTGTTGTAAAAGTCCCATCAACAAATTAGGCAATATTGATATGGTACTCATATAAGTTCTATATTTAAAAACACATATACTTGAAACCTTTACATATTTAATAGAATACCACCAATATGGTGGAATATTTATAATTTGACCCTTTACCAAATCCAAATCCAATACTTTCACTTTATCAAATTCGGGTTTATAAATTTCTTGAACATCCCATGGGTTAACTGGAGATCCGAATTCAAAAATATCATAATCATTTTCTTTTTGCAAATACTTGCTGTTTGATGGGGGAATTAATTTGAGTTTTATTTTTCCACTCGTTACTAAATAAAAATTACGATAGTTAATATTATATCTAAGGGGTGTGTAAGATTCTTCGCTACCCGACATAAAATCATATTTACATATTGACACCAATGGTGGTCGCAAAAAAGAATCGTTATATCTGAAAACTTTTAATAATCCAGTTTCATTTAAAAATTCTTCGTTGTTTTCAATAATAATTTTATTGTTTAATTTATTTTGAAATAATTTTACCACTTCGTTTAATAATATGGGTAAATATACTTCGCTTTCGGCATCTTTTCTGGCGATATTTCTAAAATTCACGTCAAATGCGCCATATAATTCTTCCATTTTACCAATGTTAACACTCTCTATTAAATTTTCATTTGTATATTCAAATAAAACCGGTTGTTTCAAATTGCATATTTCTTCTAACCTGTCTTTTGACACATTTTCAATTGTATAAACTTCTAAGTCATCACTCGTATTCAAATGGAAATTCATATGAATATATAAAAAAAGAACAATGCTAAAAATAATCACTGTTAAAAATATTTTCATTACTAATTTATTTCAAGAAATGAATATTGGATTTCTACCTCATTAATCATCCATTTTTGGAGCCAGATAAATATTTAGATAATCTTCAGCTTCGGACAATTTATAAGTTATTTTAAGAGGAGACTCTTTTGATAAATGAAGTGCCATATTATTATTTAATTTCTCAAAATTGACCATTTTTTTTATATAAGACATTGCATAATTTAGTTCTAATTTAACATCTTCTTCTACAGCATATTCTTCCATATATGCATCATCAATTACCAAATTCATAGTACCATTATCGCCAGATGTTTCCAAGGATACATTATCGCTATTCCCATCACAACAAATTAGCAAATTATCACCAAATATTGATAATTCGGTGATATAATCTGCGAAAGATTTTGAATTAATAGTAATATCAGCGCTATATTCCACATCCGGTATGTCAAATGCAATTGAATCTATTACCATTAATCTCATATCAAATTGTTTCTTTACATTTTCACAAATAATTTTAATATTTAAGGTATCGCCATCATCATAATTTAATTCAAAACTATTTTCTTTTTCCAAACAGGATAATATAGAATGAAATACTTCACAATTTATTCCTAAACTACATGATTTTTCAATATCATATTTGGTAAACCAATCTTTTCCTATGTTAAATTCAACTAAACAAACATGGTTGGCGCCCAATGACTGTGCGTATAACCCTTCCGATGTAAAATCCAAGTTTATTTCGGTAGATATCGCCTTTAAATACTGAAAAATAGTTTTAAAGTGATATAATTTTTCAGAATCATTGATAATTAATTGCATGCTTTTTTCTTATGATTTTTTTTAATGGGTGGATTTTTTAAATTAAGTTATATTTCAATTTAAAAAAATTAATCAAAATGAGGTCCATCTTCAACGTTTTTATTTACCTTTTTTTCCATATCCGTAATATCAACGGTAACATTTTCATTTTGCAAATCATTTACAAGTTGTGTTAAAGCTGTCAATTTTCCGGTTAATTCGGCAACTTGTCTAATAAGAGAATCATTTGGTTCGTTCATTTCATTAATACAATCCACGCTTAATTCAATAGTATTAAGTCTTAATTCGTGATTGAGTAAAATTCTCTCAGATTTATTGGTACATCGTTTCAAAGATTCCATAATATTATTATTTTTTCTTTCAACATCTTCAATTATCATTTCAGTAGTTACATTTTGTTGGTATTCTTTTTCATTCTCAATAACCGGTGATAATTTAACGTTGTCTGTTTCTGCAAATTGCCCAGTTCCCATTCTTCTTTCATATCTACTCATTTTTATATTAAGTTAATAAATATTTTTAATATGTTTTTACGTAAATACTTAAACCACACTTTTAAATAAATTTCATATTTTTAAACTTTTTCAATAATATTTCATTGAATTTATTTTAATTATTTTTAAATCAAATTTAATTTCTTTTTATAAACCATATGTCGTTGAATATTCAAGACCAATTGGGTGGAGATAATTTACAAATATCATCAAATATTTCAAATAATGGATTTATTAAACACGTTACTAGATTTGATAATGAAACAAAAAGTGAGTTATCAAATTTATTGCAATATTTAATAATCGTAATCATACCGATTTACGTATTAAACAGATCAATAAATGGTTTTATACCAACATTTAATGAAAAAAGTGGAAATATAGAACTTTTAGGAGAAGTTGTAATGCAAGTCATTTCACTTCTTCTCGGTATTTATATCATACATAGAATTGTTTTATATATCCCATCATTTAGCGGGAATGTTTTAGGTGATGTTAATTTCATGAATGTGGTTTTAATTATAGTATTTAGTGGACTCAATAGCGAAAACGGTAAAAAAATCAACCACGTATACAATAGATTAGCAGCATCATGGAACGGTAAACAACTTGAAGAACCAACGCAACCGAATGATAATTCTGTTGTTAAAGTTTCACAACCCATTGCGGGTAATCCAATGCAGGCACCCGCACCAACACATCAAGCAAGTCGTGCCGATTATGCAGATACCCACCAACAAATGGGACAAGGTGGATTATCCCAAGCTGTTCAACAAGCGCAGATGGGTAATCAACAAATGAATTCACCAGGTACAGGTGGTCAACAAGGGAGTCCGGATCAAGGTATGATGGGAGGTGGTCTTTTGGCCGAACCATCTGCTGCAAATGCTGGTTTCGGTGCTTTTTCTAGTTTCTAATTTTTTATATAAATATATTTATATAAAAACATCATGGATAGTGTATTGGTAAAAAAAATTGAATATTATGAAACAAAATTTGTTAGTTTTGGTATTTTTAAAAAGGATGGTGAAAACGTGGTATTAGCACCAATTTTCGCAGATGAAATTCTTTTATCTGTGAATTCTAAAAAACGTACAACCAATTTTATGGATGGGTTTACAAATGAACAAAAAAAAATGATATCAGTGTTTAAAAAAAATGAATATGATGCATTTGTAAAATTTCAATTAATGATTGGTAAAGTTATGATGAGTGGAAATATTAAAAATATAAATATAATAATTGATAAATATAATAATTATTTTCAAAGTGATAGTAGAATAAAAAAATTATGTTGTATTAAATATAAAATTACATTTTTGGACAGTATAAACAAACAAGACGTTGAAAAAATAAAAAAATTTATAAAAATAGCAAAACATATTAACAATTTAATACGGGATATCATATACAGACAAGGACAAACGTTAAATGATATTATGTATAAAAAAATACAAAATACAACGAAGAAATTAAAGATAGCGAAGAAATTAAAGATAGCGAAGAAATTAAAGATAGCGAAGAAATCAAAGACAGCGAAGAAATCAAAGACAGCGAAGAAAGTGAAGAAATAAAAAAAATCCAGTCATAATTACATATTTTTTCCCTTATTTTTTTATAGTTAAATTTTCCGTAAATTTAACTGTTTTCCCTAACTTTTTGATAATCAGTTCTTTATCTCTTTCTCTCGCCAAATCGCCAGCCGGACCCATAATTTCATGAACAAGTTGTTGCCATTGAGATAATAATTTATCATCTTTTAAATAATTAGGGTTACTTATTTCCCATTCCTTCAAGTGTTTTATTTGTTTTACTGTCAAATCTTGAATAGATTTATCTATTTGTTTGTTTTCTTTATCTTCCAACCATTTATTTTCATCACGTACATAAAATTGCATACTATTGCAACAATGGATTGGTCGCCTGCACGGATTTAGATCCTGTAAATGTTTCACAAAAATATTACTTATTCCTTCGGCATAACCATGTTGTTGGGTATACAATAAATCATCCAATGATATATTTAAATTATTAACAAAATCTGATAAATTCATAGCTTCACCGCATTTTTCATTTAAGAAAAAATTCACAGTCATTTTTTTATTTCCACAATTTTGATATGAAATATTTGTTTCACTTTTCATATTACTCATCATATCAATTAAAGCTGCATTCTGTTCCAATAATTTCGTGATATTATTATTTTGAGTAAACGTTTGTTCTATAATTGTCTCCAAATCATTTTTTGTTACAGAAACCGTACCAGGTTGGTTTGTAAAATCTGTCTGTTTATTTACTCCCTTACCAATGATGCTCTCAACCACTTTTTCAGAAATGGTCACATTTTTTGCCTCAAAAACGTCATTTTTTTGGTTTTTGGGATCAAAAGTGTCACAAAAAATCTCGTTTTTCGGTGTTTTTTTCTGTTTTTTTTTTTGTTTTTTACTTTTAAAAAAAAGTTGTTTTTTTTTACATTTTTTTTTATGTTTTGACAAACCCGATTTAAACGTGTACATTTTACCACACAAACATGTAAACCCGTTGGGATTTATGCTTAGGGGTTTTTTTTGGGGTTTTTTTTGGTGTTTTTTGGTGTTTTGGTGTCTTTTATAATCTTTTAAATTCTTCGTACTGAACTGACATTTGGTGCAAATATATTCAACTCCATTGAAATTTAATTCGTCATTTTTGCCCGTTATCCTTGCGTTTTTTTGCTTAGATTTCGTTTTTGTTAAAAAACTATTTATGGTAAGGTTATGGTCATTTTCAACAGCTGGCATTTTTTTCGTTTTTTTTTTTTACCCCAAAAAAAGACATTTTTTTCTTATATAAATGGATAACAAAAAAACCCCTAAACTCTTTTTTTTTATTATTTTTTGCATTTTTTCGCATTTTTTCGTCATTTTTTGCCGTTTTTTTCCATTTTTTGCGACTTTTTCCGATTTTAAAAGTTTTCTGAAGCTTTTTTTTCAGAAAACTATTTTAACTATTTAAGGTAAGCACCCTAGGGTTTTTATATGGAGCTGTTTTTTTAGCTTACATCATAAAAAAAGTTTGATGAAGTTTTACTCAAAAGTATTTTGGACTTTTTTTTTTTTTAGAGGCCTATTAAAAAAAAAAAACATGGAGAACTGTTTTTTTTTTTTTTTCATCAAACTTTTGGGATGGTCTAAACTTAAAAAACAGCTCCATATAAAAACCCTAGGGTTCTTACCCTAATTTCCGAAAATAGTTTTCTGAACTTTTTTCTCAGAAAACTCTCAAAAAAAAACACAAAAAAAACGTGTTTTTTCGCGTTTTCGTTTTTGCGTAATGGTTTAAAAATATATATTCATGGTATATAACATGACTGATAAAGATGACAAAGTTACCGAAAAAAAAATTGAAGATTTGATCAAATCGTTGGAATATGACGGAAATCTGGCTATTGTGAACTTAAATTCATCCAAAATAATGGAACATAAAAATAATATTTTACAAAAGCTAAATTTAGAAAGAACATTATTAAAAGAATTTCATAAAAAATTGAAAAAATATAGATATTGTAGTGATTTAAGCGATATGCATTTTGGCAATTATATACGGTGGATATCGTTGAAAGATCCAAATAAAATATTTTTAACAAATGGTGCATTTTTTTCAGATTATGTATTCACAAATAAGTCTGTGAAAATCGTTTGTCGTAATAATAGAGGCCATGTATTTCAAATTAAATTTGACGAAGTTATGATATTTCAAAAATTAAATTCACAAGAAGAAATATTATTGTCAGTTTTGAATTATTTAAAATAATATAAATTTATATATGGCGAATAACGCAGTTTTACAAAGAGGATTCAATTTACCAAATAAATCATATAAAGAAACTAATTTAATAGTGCCGGATTTTGATTGGATTTCAATATTTATAATGATAACATTGTGGGTTTTGGGTACAATTATAGTTAGTAAAATGGGTAAAACATTATTTCCGAGATATAATGTTGCTACGAAGAAAATTATAATACTGTTTGAAATTTTATCACAATTGCTATTTATAAGTATTGTTTTATTTATATATCAAGGATTTATATTTTACCCGATAATTGAATATGTGCATAATAAAAAATTAAGGTTTATTAATGATGCGTCAATCATTACAGCGACAACAGTTGGTGTGAGTTTAGGATTAAATGCGCCTTCTTTATCTAAAAAGATTCAATCATTATTATCAATAACTCCGATGAAAATTAAGAGATAGTGTTTTAACAGATTACACAACATGTTGTACTTTGCAATGCATCCCACTCTTTTATTGAATAATTATTACTCATGCTTAAATTGCATCTCGCGCATATAGGTTTTAGATTTGATACTGCTATAGACCCACCTTTTGATTCTGGTATGTCGTGTCCAACATGAAAATCAAATACATTAATGTCATTATCACACCAATGAATATAACATTTACACTTAAATTTATGCCCAAAATTCTTTATCCAACATTGTTCTCGGATAGCTTTTGGTATTTTTTTCTTGCCCTTTTTCACACCACCTTTCGGACCCGTTTTCCCCTTATATTTGTTTCGTGGTTTAACCATTGTATATATAAAATTCATTCAATAATTTTATATACTTTTAACATAAAATATTTATATAATATAAATGGCTGGAGGATTATTCGGAAGACCTTTTGTTATGAATGAAAAATGTATTATTTTTTCATTTATTTGTATGGGATTATTTTTATATAAACCAAAATTTAATTCCAATTTAAGTCTTTATTTGACTCTTTTTATTATTTTCGTGATATCTTATGTTTCAATGGCTTGGTATGATTTTTTCTTTAATTGTGATATTCTACCATTGCGACGAGGCACACATTCATTAACTAGTACATTAAAACCACCCGCACATGAAGAAGGTAAACAAGTCAGAGATGAAGATACACAATTGGATCAATCAAGAAAACATATTTTAATTTATATATTGCATATACTATTTATTGTACCAATATTGGCATATATTGCTATTAAAAAAAAGAAAGTGAATAAAATAATATATCCTTTACTTGGAGTTATGGCTGTTTTTACTGCGGGATACCATGGATCAGCATTGCTTTTATATTCGCATTAAATGTCAAATAATAATAAATATTAATACATATGCAAGATTTATCAGCGCAAGTGCAAGATTTATCAGATCAAGTTCAAGATTTATCAGCTCAAGATTTATCAGCTCAAGTGCAAGATTTATTAGCTCATGATTTATCAGCTCAAGATTTATCAGCTCAAGATTTATCAGCTCAAGATTTATCAGCTCAAGATTTAGCACCACAAGATTTATCCGCTCAAGATTTATCCCCAACACAAGGAAATAAAAATATACTAATAAAAATCACAATATTTTTAATAATAATTGAAGTAATATTGTTATTTTTTTTTAATAATATAAAAGATAGAATAATATTATATTTTGCATTATATGGTCAATTTTTATTGTTGTTTAGTTTAAGATATAAAAAACCATTTTTAACAGAAATATCGCATGTTTTTTTTGGATCAAGTATTTTAATGGTATTATTTTTATCAAACAATAAATTTTTAAATATTTTTTGTTATATGGTGTTATTAATAACATTTATTTCAAGATATATGTATAATGGTTGTTTACTCGGTAATTGTTTGGAAAACAATATTTCATTTCTACCTGAATGTTTGAATTACCATATAATTCATTCAATTATATTCGCATCATTTGTTGTAAAAACAATGTATTTTTATAATAATAGTATATAATAATGAAGGTTGTTGTTTTTGATCTAGATGAAACTATCGGACATTTTGTTCAGGTGTCGGAATTGGATTATAAAATAAGAAAATCGTCGGGTAAAGATATATCAAAAGATGAATTCTATAAGATTTTGGATATGTTTCCAAATGTATTTAGACCAAACATGTTAAATATTTTCAAATATTTGAGTAAAATAAAAAAAAAGGAAAAAATAAAAATAATGATTTATACTAATAATACAGGTTGTAGAATGTGGGTTAATCGTATAAAATCATATATTGAAAAACAAATAGGCCATAAAATATTTGATCGTGTAATTTGTGCATGGAAATATGATAATAAAATATTGGAAAAAAACAGGACAGGATATGATAAAAAATATTTAGATTTATTGAGATGTGGACATTTAAAAAAAAAGGATAAAATTATTTTTTTAGATGATAGTTTTTATGAAAAAATGATGAATCCAAATTTAACATATTTACACGTAATACCTTATCATTATGAATACAATAATATTTATAACAAATATGTTAGTTCACAAAAGGATATTTATACAAAGAAATTGAAAAACAAAAAAATGATTCGTTCTGGAAAAAAAATAGAGAGGCATATTAAAAGATTCATTGAGAATTCAAATAAAAAAACAAAAAATAAACGAAAAAACAAAAAAACGAAAAAAAATGAAACACTGCGGAATAAGGAAAAATATTTCAAAGTTTAACTTTAAAAAAAAGTTTGTCAAAAGAACTTTAAAAAAAAGTTTATTTTGTTAAACTTTTTTTAAAAGTTTATAGACACCCAATGTTCTAGCGCTAGCATCAGTAGCATCCACGAAATTAGGCATCCAGAATTTCGGAATAATATTACCACATTCACCAAAATAGCTCTCAAAAATCATACGATAATGCAATTGTTCTTGAGTTTTGGGTGGATTATGTTTATAATGTCGGTGTTGTGAGAACATTGAATCACTTTTAAAAACATTATTTTTAATATGTTCTTGAATAATTTCAAACCAAGATCTTTTGTAAGAACTAACGCCATCACTAAAGGCTTCTTTTGTCCTCCATAAAACCTTATCCGGTAATAATCCATTATCAAAAGATTTCCTCAATAGAAATTTTTCACATTCATTCGGATTACGAATTTCCGCGGGAATACTCATATATGTTGAGACGAAATCAATATCTAAAAATGGTGTTCTTGCTTCCAAACCATGCGAAGAGATGCTTCTATCAGACCTTAATACATCAAAAAAATGAATTTCCTTCAATAATTTTCTACATTCTTTATCAAAAGCTATACTATCTGGTGCATAATGAAAATACATGTAGCCACCACAAACTTCATCGGCACCATCACCATTGAAAACAACTTTGCATTCACTATTTTGTTTAATATATTTGGATATTAACCAATTACCGACACTCGCCCTAACAGTTGTAGTATCATAACTTTCAATGGCATAAATGACACTTTCAAAACAAGATAAAAATTCTTCTTCTGAAACGACAATCTCATGATGTTCGGTCCCGAGATGATCGGCTACCAATTTTGCATATTTCAAGTCTTCGGATCCTTCCAAACCAATACTCCAAGTTGTTAATTTTTTATCAGGGCATAATTTTTTGACAAGGGCTGTAATTAAACTGCTGTCTAAACCGCCTGATAATAAACAGGCTATTTCTCTATCTGTATTGGATACACGTTTTCTAACAGCATCTGTTAAACTTTTATTAATCAATTCACAATAATCCGCCGAAGTTGTTTTAAAAGGTGTACAATTCAAACGGAAAGGTTTATTAACGATTGCAAAATCATAATATGCACCAGACCATGTTTTTATTTTTTTATATTTTATTAGTGAATATGTACCGGGTGCAAATTGTTCAACTGGACCTGGTCCCAACTTAATCAATTGTTTCAATTCTGAAGCAAACGCCACTTTTTTTGCTATTTTTTTAACAAATAAAGGTCTAACACCATAGACATCTCTAGCAACAAAAATCTTATTTTCATTTGTATCTAATAAAATAAAGGCAAATACTCCATCAAGCATTAGTAATGTCTGCTCCATCCCATATTTCAAATAGAGATGAATAATAACTTCACAATCAGATTTACTTTTTCCATTTTTATTCATCATTGCATATAATGATTTCCAATTATAAATCTCACCATTACAAATCAAATAGATACCATCAATATGGAACGGTTGATTTGACAATTCGTCATTATAGCCATTTATGGCTAACCGATGAAAACCTAAAAATACAGGTGGTGAAATCAATGTAATTGTTTGGGTATTTTCTGGACCTCTTAAAACACCTTTATTGAAATTAGTCATTATATGTTCTTTAGACATGTCATTGTTTATAATTGAAAATATTCCACACATATTTAAATATAATTTTTATTTTATTTTTAAATATTTTTAATATGTATATCATGGGAACAAATATACAAGATGTATATATATGTCAACAAGGACGCACTGACGAATTGAATGAAAGAATCATGGGGAGAAATTATTCAACGCAACAAATGACACCAAAATATTTTTCAAGACCCGTAAGCAATAGAAGGGTTTTGTTTCCTAAGGTTGATAAAAGGAAAGAAATTGCGACGAATAAAGGTATTTTTAAAAATTACGATATGGCAAATAGTTTTCACCCTGGTGTGGGTGGACCATATAGTGGTTATAGTGACAATATAGATAAAGAATCCAGTTTATTTAATAAATTTCACCCATTGCAGAGGTGTCCACAAACCAAATACATGCCAAATAATAATAGTGACTTATATGTCCAGATGGGTCCAACACCCATGCAAGATAATTCAAACTTTAAATTGCTTCAAGAAAATGTTAAATTTGATGATTTCAATCCAAATGGTTGCGAATTAAGCAAGGATACATTCTTTAATCACACCAGACAACAATTAAAAGATGTTAAAATATAATTTCAAAAGAGAAATTATAAAATATCATAAACGACATTGATCTTTTTTCCGAATGGTATATATTTTGTGGTATATCCTTTTATAGTTATTTTATTTCCCTTTTTTATCTTTTTTCTTTCAGATATAAAACTATATTTTCCAAATATAATACTATTTCTCCATTTATATTTTATATTATTTTCGTCCCAAAAATATAATTCAGGTAGAATCACACCAATTGATCTCAATCTTCTTCTTTTTATTTGAATTGTTCTTGTGAATGAATTTAATTTTTGCTGACGTAAATCGTAATAAAATTTAATGGGAAATGATATTAAAAATAATGCAAATAAAGTTAAATAAAGTGATAGTTTATTCATATAATATTTATAAATATTTTATAAATATTTTATAAATATTTTATAAATAATTTTATTATTCAATATAATTATATGGATAAATTTAGAAATAATATTGATTTGATGTATTTGACAAATGATTTAATTAAATATAAAAAAAACGACAAAATAAAAGATGAAAATATCAATGAAAAATATAATTCTTTAATACAATCTTCAACCAAAAAATTATTAAAAAAGGAATTCATTTCGGAAAAAATAAACGAAAGTTTTCAAATTTTTGTGAACAATGTTATAGAAAATGATAGATTTGTAAATAGGCAGCAAATAATTCAACAACAATATAAAAATATGGATAAAGAAAAAAAGAAAAAGAAATATGTACCGATAAACATAGATCAATTGGATATAAATATGATAGTTAAAAAGGAAACAAAAACGATTGATTTAAAAACATTTTTGAAAAAGAAGAAGAAAAAATCCAAAATAGTAATGCCAAAAAAACATGATTTTAATATTATCATATAGTAAGTAACCATGGTCAATGTAAAAAGAAAAAAAGGAACAAGAAAAAAAGGAAACAAGAAAAATAAAACGCGTAAAATAAATAAACAATGTTCTCCGAAAAATAAAAGTGATTTTCTGGATTATACATGTTATAAACCATCAAATCTCTATAAAATGAGAAACGTATGGAATACGAGACATCCCGAATATAGAATTGAAACAAAAAACTTAAAAGAAATATGGGATTCATTGGGAACCAGAATGAAAAATTCATGCAATAGTGAAGCGTGTTGGATTAAGAATAGTTTATTTAAGAAAGAATTTACCGATAAAGAAATGAAAAATGTTTTTTCGCCCAAACAACCAGAAGACTGGAAAAAGAATCCAAACGAATGGTTATCAAGTATTGAGATTTCAGAGTTAATGAAACAATATGAAGATGCGTATAAATGTTTTGAATTTATAGGACCAACGCCGATTGACTTTGATGAAAAATTGGCATATGGTGAATGTGTTTGGAATGATTTATGCACTTTTAATTTAAAAGAGAAAATAGATGACGGTATAAATAAAATTGGCATAATATTCAATTTGGATAAACACGATAAACCAGGTTCTCATTGGACATGTATGTTTATAAGTATCAAGTTGAAAAAGATATATTATTTTGATAGTTATGGTGATGATTTATGTCCATCTCAAGTAAAAAAATTAGTAAAAAAGATTCAAAAACAATCAAAAGAAATTGGCGAAGAGTATAAATTCGTAATTAATAAAATCAGGCATCAATATTCAAGGAGTGAGTGCGGTATGTACTGTCTATTTTTTATTATTCAAATGATTTTGGATACTTCTTTTTCAAGGTTTAATAAAAAAGTGAGTGATAAATATATGAGGAAATTACGTAATATTTATTTCAATAGAACGTAAAAATAGAAAGATATTTTATATGTTGATTGGAAATGGGAGTAACAATCAGTTTAGATATATTTCTATTTTAAAAAAAGTTCTGAGAGAATTATTAAAGACAGTGTCAAAAGATTCAGTTTTTCTATATTTCGGGGATGCAGCTAAAATAATAATATTTTTTATTAATATTTAAAAAATATTAGCTTATAAACTATAATAAATGTCTGTATTGGCACATAGTAATATGCAAATTTTATGGGAATTATTGAGTGGAATAGGTTCCGACCATAAATTAAATATTAATGATCTGGAAGGATTTCGTGGTTATTTTGATAACAAGTGCAAAGAATACCATGTTAAAAGGTTTGATTACAATGGATTAAGCGATATCAATAAACATATTATCGGTGATTGTTACGGATTTTTACAGAAAGCTTCACAAGATTCAAAATTATTAATGTTCAAAGAGTATGAAAAATATGGGAATAAAAATGTGGTGGATAACTTGCAAATTGGTAAACGTTACGAGGAACATCAAAGTAATTTCAAGACTATGATTAATGCAAAGAAGCCGAATGAGGTAGAATTCGGTGAAAATTCTGATGAACCAATTGGTAATATGGACGATATAATGTCAAAAAGAATGGAAGAACGAGAAAAAGACATGAATACGATCAAAAACGAATACGACAAAAATCAAGATTCAATAAAATGGTTAAATAGCAGTGGAGATATACCTCCCAAATTAGTTATTCATGACTTTAAACCTGACGCACCACAAACACAACAATATACCCCACAAACCGGGTCACAAACACAACAATATACCCCACAAACCGGGTCACAAACACAACGGCAACAAACACCATCAAAACCATCAAAACCGACAAAACCACAAAAGAAGGTTAAATTTAAGAGTGATTTATTAACAAAATTGGAGACTGAAAATTTTCAAAAGTTGCAGAATGATATGAATAAAGCGGATGCTGAAAACAGTAAAATTTATTTAGAAAAACGAGAAATTGTAAGGATGAATGAAACAGAACCCGTCAAAAATGAAACAAATTTGATGGACGTATTTACAAAAATGAAAACAAAAACAGATACTAGTGACATTGAAGGTAGTCAAAGAATTGATGTGATTGATATTAACAAAAAGGTAGATAAGTTGGAAACGTATATAGTTGATATATTAAAAAACCAAATAGATTTAATGAATCAACAGAAAGAAATATTGGCAAAATTGCAATAGAGTGGTATCAAAAAAAATGTACTTTGGAATATGTTATCTTATTTATTGTATTAATAAATTGAAATTAATATTTAATTTTATAGTTTTATAAAAACTATGGATGTTATTAAATATAGGAAATGGTATCTATCGGAAAACTGGGGTGAGAATAGATTTAGAATGATAAAATATGATGTTGAGTTTAAAGAAATAAGAATTAGAAACAACCATGATCGTAAATTATGCATTGGATATGAATTGGATAACAATCCTAATATTTATAGACCAATATTTTCACATAAACGTCAAAGATTGTTAGATAAAGTTAATTTAAATATTATTAACCCGTATAAATTTTGGAATAAAATCAAGTTAAAATATTTTATGTCATTGGTAAAAATGTATTCAAAAAAAATACCAATTGAATGTGTTGAATATATTGTTATGTTTATTTATTAAGTTGTTAAGTATTTTCTTTGAACATTTAATACCCTTTTAACATCAAATAAATCCAAATATTATAAACATAATAAAGCCCTACTTTATAACCATACAATAGAGTCATGCAAACTTGCACTAACGAGCAGTCTCATTAAAATAAATTAATGATTTATCTTTATTGTATGCCTTGTAATTATATAACACACCGTTCATATTGTCAGAGTTTTCATCATATTTCTTAAGAATATATTTTTTACCTTTAATTGTAACGACGTGTGGTTTCCATTCAATTTGTTCTTCTTGAGATGGAGCATCCGCTGCAAAATCCGGATTATAAAAATATTCTTCAACATTGGGATAATTTATTGTGAAACATTGTAAATTATCGCCATCCTTTTTATGTATTTTGCAATCAATGGAAGATTCTTTTATGGCTTTCAATATTGATGCGTTTATTTTCTTTTTAATAGATGATATTTCAAATAATTTTTGATCAGACGTTAGTACCGTTGTCAAGTCTTTTGATTTATCTTTCAATAAAATTAATGTGGAAACTATTGGTTTTTTCATACCTTCATTCTTAGCTTCAGGATTACCCTTAATTTGTTCCTGTGAAAAAGTCATTAAATAAATATATACTTTAACCTTTTGTTCATGCTCTGGTAAATTTTCATGACTGCAAATTCTAACAGCTCTTCCGATAACTTGTTCAAAACGAACCGGATGCCAGTATGGCTCCATTAAATGTACAGCTCGCACATTTTTCAATGTAATACCCTCGGCACCGGCCGCGGTAATCATGAAAACTTTTATAACTTCACCGTGAAAATTATTTAATAAAGTTGTATCATCTTCAGGGGGAAGTGTTCTATTTTTTATAGAAAGCAATTGTTTTCTCAATCTATCCGGCAATTTATCCCATTCACTATTGAAAATTAATCTCAAGTATTCTTTTTCCTCAGTTTTTTCATTCCCGGAATATAAAATATAACATGGTTTTTGTAAATCTGTTAATGTCATATCAATTTCCCAAGAACCTTTGTTTTGTGCAATTTTAAATCTGGCATAACCATTTGCTTCCATTACCATTTTAAATATACCAAGGCCTTCAACGTTGCTGTAAAATGAATATACCAAATGCGTTCCTTCACTTGTACTATCATCGTTATTAATGACTTGATTTGTCAAATTTTCTAATATTTTGTCAAATTTGGGAGAATATTTTTTCAAATTTTCACCGACAAATAAGTCATGTTTGTTATTTTCAAGGGCAATCAATGCTTCTTTTACACGTATATCATATGTTTTATCTTCAATAACCGGTTCATCACCGTTCAAAACAACTTCGTCTGAATCGGCATTTTCCGCGTCCAATAGATTCACCAATTTAGTTTCTTTAGTTTCTTTACCTTCTTTAGTTTCTGTATCGTGCTTTTTTTTTTAGTAACTGGTCGCGGTCTTTCAATATCTTCTGGGAAAGCAATATTACAACATTCTCTTGAATATATTTTATAAGACGCCGAACTTGAATAAATTCCATCAGTCGTTGCCATTTGAATACCAGCGTCTGTTTCATTGCCGATTTCGTTATCTCTTAAAGGATTGTATACTGATAATTGATAATCACTCATTGGTATTTGTATATTAGTAATATCGGTGTGTTCGTTGAAGGTTGGTAATAAAGCTTCAACGGCTGCTTTAAAATACGATGTTAACCCCATTATTCTTTTCTTGAAAATATTTTTATTAATAAGTTCTTGTGTATTTGGATCAATAAATTTAGCGACGAATGAATCGTAATCATCGGGTAAACACTTATATTTTTTAATGCACACTTTTCTATAAATATCCTTTGTCGCTTCATCCATTTCATTGCTTTCGTTACTATTACTTTCATTACTCTTGCTTTTGTTACCCTTACTGCTCTTACTGTCCTTGATATCCAAAGCGAATTCTCCTAGTTCGTCTTCATCTCCTAGTTTGTCTTCATCTAGTTCGTCTTCCTTTATCATTTTTTCACAGTCACTTGAATGTGAAGTGGATAATTGGATACCTTTATTCTCAAGTGTTTCAATAATTTTACTTATAAATACGCTTTCATACGACCCATCATTTCTGAATATTTCAAATTCGGAATTCGCTTTTCTTTTAACAACATGACTAATTAACATTGGTTTCCCCCTTTTGTCGTTTACTTTTTTATATCTGGTAATAAACTGGAAAGGGTTTCGCGTTATTATTAACTTTTTGTTAGTATTATTATATTCAATATGATCAATTTGGTTATTTGTATCATATAAAATTTTTTTTAAATATTTTAAATTCAATGTTTTAATTTTTGAGTTACTTGTAGTTTTTAATGTAAATTCGTATGTTTTAATACGTCCTCTCAACATGTTAAAAAATATACCAATTTCATTAGGATAATTAATAATGGGTGTACCTGTTAAAAAAACAATTTTGCAATTTTCAGCATCCATTAAATAATTATATAATTTATAATTGAATGACTTTTTCTCTCCCAATTGATTTGAAATAGTTCCAACAAAATTATGAACTTCATCAATAATAACAACTTTATTATTAAAGTAATTGCCTCCATTTTTTATTCCTTCGGCTTCATATTTATCAATATTTCTCAAACCATTATAATGTATAAATGTATATTTATTGGCAATCATTGCGTCAATTTGTTTATTAAGTGATTGTTGTTGTAAGGGTGATAATTCATTATAATTTCCGGAAGCTCCTTTTGGAGGAGAGGTATTAATTGCCCATATACCATCATTTTTTCTTAAAATATCATTAGGTATATTCAATACTTTGACAAGTTCTTCAATTTGAATTGAATTAGTAGAACTATTTTTTACAAATTCCCAATAATGATTTTTTCTAAAAATATCATCACCGCAAAATTTTAATTCTGTCATGTAATTTTTTTCAAGCGATGCGGGTGTCATCACAACAACTTTATTGTAATCTTTTAATCCTTCAGCTATTGCAATTGATGCGCATGTTTTACCAGCACCCAATCCAAAATATAAGAATAATCCTCTATAAGGACTGTAAATGTTTAGATATTCTTTAACTATTTCTTGGTGTAATAATAGTGAAAAATTTCCGGTGTGTTTAGATGCATTTAATTCATCACAGGTTTTAACTTCGGAATCTTCTCCTCTTTTTTTTTTAGTATCGTATAGTTTTTGATTAATAAAATTGACAAATGTTTCGCGATTATTGAGAAAATATGGATCAACTTTAAATTGTATATCCGATTTCCTTTTCAATAATAATTTTTTATCTATTTTTAATTGACGCTCATCGCGTATTTTACTCATTGATAATAGTTTTTGAATCTTGCGATCTTCTCTTTCTTTCTTTTTTTTAATTCTTTTTTCAACAATTTTTGCCATTCGTTGCTGCGTTGTTTGTAGCGTTTGCGTCGTTTGCTTGGTTGTTTGCTTGATCTGTGGTTCAATTGATATTTCAACATCCTGACTAGTTTGTTTTGTAAATTGTGTTATTGGTTTTGTTAATAAAACACTTTCAACCGTCTTTGGTTTTTTTTTGACAGATAGTAAATTATTAATTTTCATTTGATTTATTCTTTCTTTAAAAGCCATTTGCCTTTTGATATTATTTTTATCTGTTTTGTCTTTAATAGCAATTGTTGTGCCTGTTACACTTGATGCACCCGTTACACTTGAGCCTGTTACACTTGTTGCACCCGTTACACTTGAGCCTGTTACACTTGTACTTGTGGCACTTGAGCCTGTTACACTTGTACCTGTTACACTTGTACCCATTGCACCCGTATCTTTTAATTTTATTCCGAAATTTAAATTGGGATTAGAAATTGGTTTTTTTTTTAACAATTCTAATAAATTAAAAGAATCCATTTTACTTTATAAACATATAAAAATTTTAATATCTAAATTCCACTTTAGATATTAAAATTTAGATATTAAAATTTAGATATTAAA
>MDTF01005507.1_pt1 | contig 24595 bp, 24 predicted proteins | sample 811191 | NCBI WGS metagenome assembly MDTF01 (sample SAMN05326649, study PRJNA326480) | marine metagenome | isolation source: seawater | place: Southern Ocean | collected 2011
AACAGCAAAAACACTACCTAACCCCACAGCAAGACTGCGAAATTTAAAAGCTTTACAAACAGATTCAACAGCGCCAGCACCTTCTCTTTCCCAAACGTAATCCATAGAAGCTGCTCCATAAAAAAAAGCTCCCAAAATAAAAGCGAGGAGCAACTCCAGAGGAGCTATGAAAGGAAGTAGAACAGGAAACATCACACCAGCGATGACCCCCAACACCAAAAGAAAAAGACCCAGAAAAAGCTCCACACAAAAATAAAGCAAGGCTGTTTTGACCCCTCGAAAAATGTCCAAAATAAAATGACTCAACGAAAATGGACGTACAATACCCGTCATCTTTTGCTCTGTAAGCTCAGATAAAATAGCCATTACAGGGCCAAGGAAAATGAGAACCAAGTATTTCATCAGCTTGATCTTCAACCAAAAAAGCCCCAGCCAAACAACGAAACTCAACATATAAGAACCCACAGCTCTAAACATTTGCTCAAGACAATCCAGCAAGATCAAGCCCTGTTCACATGCAACCCAAGAAGGCTCTCCAAACTTATCAGCATAAATTCGGTCTGCAAAATCAACAGCAATGTCTATGATCGAAAAGGCTCCGAAACTGAGAGCTACTGTGAGAAAAACAGCTGGAAGAAACCAAATTAACAGACCATTCGAAGCCAGGAAAGGCACTGCCTTCAAAGTTGCCAAAATACCATCACGAATTTTCATAGTTGCAATGTGGGAAAAACTTTGTGAAGTTTATAAAATAACGACCATGAATCCTCAACTTTACAAACATGAGAATTCACCTAATCGCAATTGGAGGAAGTGCCATGCACAATTTCGCACTTGCTCTCAACCACAGTGGACACAAAGTATCAGGGAGTGACGACCAGATATTTGAGCCCAGCCGAGGTAGACTTGAAAAAGCGGGCTTGTTGCCAGACAGTGACGGCTGGCACCCTGAAACACTGAATAAAAAGATTGATGTAGTCATCCTTGGGATGCACGCGAGAAAAGACAATCCTGAACTCGCAAAAGCTCACGAATTGGGACTAAGTGTACAATCATACCCCGAATTTCTATTCAATGCTACAAAAGAGAAAAAGCGTGTTGTGGTGGGAGGTTCTCACGGAAAAACGACCATTACATCTATGGTTCTTCATGTATTGAAAGCCTTAGGAAGACAAGCGGACTATATGGTGGGAGCGCAGCTCGATGGATTTGACCGCATGCTCGAGTTAAATCAAGAAAACGACTTAGCTGTGATTGAAGGAGATGAATACCTCAGCTCACCCATTGACAGCAGATCAAAATTTCTCCACTACAAACCGCACATTGCCATTGTTACTGGAATATCATGGGATCACATCAATGTTTTCCCAACGGAAGAAAGCTACTTGAACACGTTTAGAGCATTTATAGAGACCTTAGAACAGGGAGCAACACTAGTCTACTGCTCCGAAGACTCTCAACTTGTTCAACTTATTGAAGAGGCTGAAATGAAAAGACCAGACATTCACTTCACACCATACAACACACCTTCAAGCATTCCAGGCAATGGAAGCTCTGAAATCACCTACTCCGACAATACAACGACAGCTTCCAAGCTTGTTGGAGCTCACAATTTCCAAAACCTAGCAGGTGCTCGGGCCCTTTGCACCTCGCTATCAATACCAACAGCAGATTTTGACAAATCTATTGAAGGCTTCACCGGAGCTGCAAGAAGATTAGAGGTAGCCTTAGATCGACCCGGACAGAACTTTACTGTTTATCGAGATTTTGCTCACGCTCCTTCAAAACTGAAGGCAACACAATCGGGCGTCGTGGGATCATTTCCAAAAAGGAAGGTGACAGCAGTCTTTGAGCTACATACATTTTCAAGCTTAAACAAAGATTTCCTACCTCAATATGCTCACAGCATGGATGCTGTTGACAAAGCCATCGTATTTTACGACCCACAAGTAATAGAGCACAAACGCCTGCCTGCAATTTCTATTGAAGACGTTAAAAAAGCTTTTGCAAGAGAAGATCTTGAAGTCATCACAAATATCAAATCACTGGAGACAAGACTTCAATCTATTGATAAAAACAACCATTGTCTTCTGATGATGAGCTCTGGAAGGTTTGGCGGAGCTAACATATCCTAACAAAGTATGAATGGGCTATCCCAATCCCACATCCAAAGCCATCATCACGATAAAACCTCCAATAAACCCGAGGGTGGCAAAATCAGTGTACTTGTCACGCTGAGTTTCTGGAACAACTTCTTCTATGACCACAAAGATCATCGCTCCTGCAGCAAATGCCAGAGCATAGGGCAGGATAGGTGTCATTTGAATAACTAAAAGCGCACCTATCACACCCGCTATAGGTTCTACGACAGCAGAAAGCTGACCATACATAAATGATTTCCTGCGACTCACACCTTGTCGACGAAGAGGCATTGAAACAGCCAGTCCTTCGGGGAAGTTTTGGATTCCAATACCAATAGCGAGAGCGACAGCTCCAGCGGTAGTTGCACCATCCAATCCCATGGCTGCACCTCCGAATATCACACCCACAGCCAATCCTTCTGGAATGTTGTGGAGTGTAATCGCAAGGATTAAAAGCGTAGAGCTGTGCCAATCAGTTTTAGGGCCCTCTGCCTCTTCTTTGCTGAAGTTAATGTGGAGATGTGGGGTGATTTTATCCAATCCGAAAATAAACAACGCCCCCAAACCAAATCCGATGGCAGCAGGAAAGACCTTGGCAAATCCCTCCCCCTCAGTCATCTCAATTGCAGGAGCAAGTAAACTCCAGAAACTTGCAGCCACCATAACGCCACCCGTGAAACCAAGCATGGTATCAAACCATTTCCGGTGCATATCCTTGAAGAAAAATACAAGGGATGCTCCTGCTGCAGTGAGCGCCCAGGTGAAAATTGTTGCGGCCAAAGCGGCCTTCACTGGCCCGATTGACTCGAGCCATGTTACCAAAGAATCAAATGTTATCATTATCTACTTGCGATTTAACTTCAGCTAAAAGCTGTTCAACTAATTTTTTAGACCAAACTTCTTCACTCATACCAACTTTAACCTGGTAACTCCCATCATACTCAAAAACCTTCACAACTGTAAATTGCAATCCCAATTTGATGCCCAAATCATCAAGGTGCTTTAAAAAAGAATCGCTGCTGCTAAGCACACCGCGAATAGACGCTGTTTTTCCAAGTGCAATTTCATTCACCCCGACCAACGTGCTTCTGTCTGCTAAAACTCCTTGAGAGTCAGGTATAGGGTCTCCGTGGGGATCGAACCTCGGGAATCCGAGAAACGCATCCAGTTTAGAAATGAGTTTTTGAGAATCCACATGTTCTAACTGCTCAGCCACATCATGGACTTCATCCCAACCAAACCCCAATTTCTCTACCATAAAAGTCTCCCACAACCTGTGTTTGCGCAAAAGAAATATCGCCTCGTCACGTCCTTCTAATGTCAGCTTGGCACCTTGATATGGGATGTATTCTATTAAATCATTGCCTGACAAAACCCTCAACATCCCCGTGACAGAAGCTGGCTGAGTACTCAACTTTTCTGAAATGGCTGAAGTACTGGCTTTTAAACCTCGCAACTCTAAAGATAAAATAGCCTTTAAATAATCTTGTCTGTTGCTCGACGTTGTAGATGAACTCAAATTAATTGGTACTTTGTGGTGGACAAAGTTAACCCTAACAACTCTAATATTTAGCCATGCCTAATCTTTATGTTTTCCGACATGGAGAGGCCGTCACAAGCCTCCCTGATTTTGACAGGCCCCTCAATGAAAAAGGGCTGTCTGACATAGAAAAAGTAAGCAAAGAATTCAACATAGACAGCTTGCGTAAAACAATGTTTGCAACCTCACCTGCGGTCAGAACCCTACAAACAGCTGAAATTTTACAACGCAACTTGGAATTGAAAAACATGACCTTTGTGATAGAGGAGAATGGTTACTTGGCAAACGATGTGATTTGGTTTGCATTCTTAGAAAAATTACCTAAAACGTTTGGAGCATGCATCATCGTTGGGCACAACCCTGGCATCACGAACCTCTTACAACGTCTCACGGGCGAGGATATACTCATGCTACCCGGAACAGGCGTAAAGATTCGCTTACTCACAAAGGAGTGGAAAGAAGTCTTTGATGGCACAGGCGAAGTCACTAAAATATTCACACCTTAACTTGCAATTAAATTAGAACATTCCAAACAAATTGCATTCGTTCTCATTCTTAGTCACATGAAAAATTCCACAACGCGCACGATTTTACAAATTACGGGAGTTATTTTAGGTCTTTACGCTCTTTACTTCTTTCGAGGCTTGGTAGGGTACCTCCTTGTTTCAGTCGCCCTCAGCTTTGCAGGAAGACCTGTAGTAAACCTTGTTTCGAAAGTGAAAATAAAAGGGAGGACCCCTTCTTCTTCAGTGGGTGCAATTGTAGCTTTAGCTAGCTTGGTGATGTTAGGTGGGATTGTCTTGGGAATGTTTGGGCCGCTTGTCACAGCTGAAGCAAAAGTCCTGAATTCTCTAGACCCTCAGCAAATCACGAGCACCGTCAAAAGATGGCTCGCTTCTGCTGACTCCTTTTCTGCTCGCCTCAATATTTCAGATCAAAACGCATCCTCCCTTCTGACGTCCCACATACAAAACTTAATAGGTCTCGATGGTGTTGGAAGTATTTTTACTGGACTATTCGCCTTCCTAGGAAGTGCGTTTATTGCGCTGTTTAGCATTTTATTTATGACTTTCTTTTTCCTCAAAGATGCTGGACTTTTCCACAAAATGATCCTGGCACTTACCCCAGAGTCACAGATAGAAAAGATGGAGCACGTCATGGAATCCTCTTCACACTTACTCACCCGTTATTTTTCAGGGCTCATCGTCCAAATTACAATCGTCACACTCATGGTTTCATCTGGACTGGCAATCATCGGGGCATCTAACGCCTTTCTCCTGGGCTTTATAGCAGGTCTCTTTAACCTCATTCCCTATCTGGGACCACTTGCCTCGACGGCACTAGGCTTAACCATCGTTGCAACAACATACGAAGGAGATCCCTCAGGTTGGGGCTTTCACATCCTCTGTGCTGGAACCGTCTATGGGATGACACAACTTGTAGACAATTTCTTCACACAACCATTTATATTCTCAAACAGAGTCATGGCACATCCCCTTGAGATTTTCATCATCATTAGTATGGCCGGCCTCCTAGGAGGCGTAGCTGGAATGGTCATCGCCATCCCAGGATACACATTAATACGGATTGTTGCCCGAGAATTCCTCTCTGGATTCAAGTTTGTGGATGCCTTAACGGGGAAGATGAAGTAATCACACTCTCAAAAATGAAATAAAGTTATAAATATGTTCGCAACAGTCATTTGTAACAGTTGTTTCTTCTAACTTTGTACCCCGTATTCACACTTCGAATTCGGGAACATGCCACTAACACATTCTTCTTCTTCAGACACCCCACCAAAGGGACGCAACAGTCGCTATATTTTCGTCACTGGAGGAGTAAGCTCTAGCTTAGGAAAAGGCATTGTAAGCGCTTCTTTGGCAAAGCTACTTCAAGCGCGTGGGTACAGAGTAACCATACAGAAACTAGACCCATATATAAACGTTGACCCTGGAACTTTAAATCCATATGAGCATGGCGAGTGCTATGTAACGGTTGATGGGGCTGAAACAGATTTAGATTTAGGGCACTACGAAAGATTTCTAAACGTATGTACAACGCAGGCCAACAACATTACGACTGGGCGGATCTATCAATCAGTTATCAACAAAGAGAGGCAGGGTGAGTATCTAGGGAAGACTGTGCAAATCATTCCACACATCACCGACGAAATCAAGAGATGTGTACAGATATTGGGTTCTGAATCAGAGTTTGATTTTGTAATCACTGAAATTGGCGGAACTGTAGGAGACATCGAATCTTTACCTTACATCGAGGCCGTAAGACAAATGAAGTGGGAAAGCCCTGATGACACTTTAGTCATTCATCTTACACTCGTTCCATATTTGAGTGCTGCAGGAGAACTGAAAACAAAACCCACCCAACACTCTGTAAAGCAACTTCTTCAACTTGGAGTCCAGCCTGATATTCTCGTTTGCAGAACAGAGCACCATCTCACGCATGGCATCCGATCTAAGCTTGCTCAATTTTGCAATGTAAATATAGAATCGGTCATTGAGTCAATCGATGCTGAAACCATTTACGACGTTCCACTATTGATGCAAGAAGAGAGGCTTGACGAAGTGGTTATGAGTAAGTTAGGGATAGACTTTAGCGCTATAGATAAGCCCAACTTAAAGGAATGGAAAGAGTTCTTGTACAGATATAAAAACCCAGATTCAACAGTTCACATTGGACTTGTGGGGAAATATGTAGAGCTTAAAGATTCTTATAAAAGCATTTCCGAAGCCCTCACTCATGCTGGAGCACATTTAAAAAACAAGGTTGAGATACACTGGATTCACTCTGAGAAAGTGACACCTTCGAGCGCAAAAGATCAGCTTGGAAAGCTCGATGGAATCTTGGTGGCGCCTGGTTTTGGATCGAGAGGGATCGATGGAAAACTCGAAGCGATAAAATTCGCACGAGTCAACAACATTCCGTTCTTCGGAATTTGTCTTGGAATGCAATGCGCAGTTGTAGAATTTGCTAGAAATGTCATGGGACTGAGCGATGCTCATTCTTCTGAAATCAAACAACACACACCAGACCCCGTGATCGACATTATGGCTGAACAGAAAGCTGTCACGAACATGGGAGGAACAATGAGACTTGGAGCATACCCTTGCGATTTAAAAGAGGGATCTAGGGCCAAATCAATTTACGGAACAGACTCTGTTGAAGAGCGTCACAGACATCGCTACGAATTTAACGAAGCCTACCGAGCCAGGTTTGAAAGCGCAGGCATGGTTGCTACTGGAATCAATCCGGTGAACGGATTGGTTGAGATCATAGAAATACCCTCACACCCTTACTTTGTTGCGACACAATTTCACCCCGAATACGCATCTACTGTGCTCGCTCCTCACCCACTTTTTATGGCTTTTGTCAAAGCAACTGTATTGTCAGGTCCTGGACTCGTTGAAAGGGATTTAAAATGAAGCAGACAGGCATAGAAATTAAACTACGCTAGGTCTGAACATTTGAATGTGGGGTATGTTGTCTTCTAAGTAGGTTTCTCCAGCGGCGACAAACCCCAAATCAGAATAGAATTTCTCAAGATAACATTGTGCTGAAATGCGAATTCCTTGACCAGGATAAGCTGACTCACAGACACCAATGGCTCTTTTCATGATATCTATTCCCAACCCCATCTTACGGCAATCTAAGCGGGTGGCTACGCGTCCGATACTTGGCTCAAGATAACTAACTCCAGGTGCACAAATCCGAATGCAAGCTGCAGCTGCAACTCCTAACGCGATGTCCTCATCAGTCTTGAATGCATAGACCTGAATAGAACTCAAATCCTTGGTATCAAGCTCTGGATAGGGGCAATCCTGCTCAACAACAAAAACATCTATGCGTAGCCTAAGGATAGAGTGGAAATGGTCTCTGGTAAGCTCGGACCATGAAGAAGTGTGGAATGAATACATTTTGTCAAATAAGAAAACTAATCTTTTTCAAGTTCATACATGTGATTAGGCTTGTATTGCATCACCCAAGCAAACGGTACAACCGCGAATACCCCTCCAACGAAAGCACCAACATTAATCTCTTCATCCTTCGTAATTGAAGTCCTGAAATCCTCATATCCTTCCAACTTAATTTCAACACGGGTTCGGCTCCAACTAATTTTCATATCCTCCATCAAACAGGGAGTATAACCAGCGTACTCTTTGTCTAAATAAACTTTCGCTCCAGATGGGATCGATTGAATGAGGGTAGAACTTGAGCAGCTTGACAGGAGAAAAAGTCCTGAGAAAAAAATCAAAATTGAACCCAAACTTTTTGAGTGAATCATAGCCATGTATTTGCGTTTGTATAGTTTTTCAAAACTAATCATTAATAAACAAAAAAAGGGTCAACCCGCAGGTTAACCCTTTCTCAATTATATTTTCTTATATCGACTTAGAAACGCGCTCCAAATCCGATCATAGTATTGAAACCAGAATCTAGATTGTAGTTAATCTGTGGATCAACAAACAAACGATCATTCAAAGCATTTAATTGGAAATACTTTCCAGCACCCAAAGAAATACTCATATCCTCTCCACCAGCACTTAAAATGTTATCTGCTCCAGCTTGGAAGAAAACTCCATTCCAAAAGTAACGGACATTTAAATCCATACTTAAATCGTCAGTTGCACCATTCAATGATCCTGAGACAACTAGATCGTCAATCACTGCATACCCTACAGTTGGACTCATCATAACTCCAGTTGAGAAGACATTCATTAAAGTAGTAGCATCACCTGTTCCAAGGTAATAAGATCCTGCTGCTTGCTCAGACTGAGCTGAAAGTGTGAAAGTTAAAAAAGCACACGCACATAAAGTAAATAAATTTTTCATATAACAATGTTTTTTGTTCGTGCCAAATATGCGACCTAAAACTAATCACAAAATAAATGGTCGAAAATACATATTAACTTTGAAGTGTTAACTCAAAGTAAAGTGTCAATATATACTGATAGTTACACACTAATTAACCCTTGGCACCTACCTTGCGCAAATGGCAGAAAAGAACGTTTTATCGGTTGAGGGTCTTTCAAAAAGGTATGGTGAACGACAGCTTTTTGAGAATCTTACATTCGGAATAGGTAAAGGCCAAAGGGTGGCGCTTGTCGCTCGCAATGGCACAGGAAAGAGCACACTCATGCGTGCGTTATGTAATCTAGAACCTGCCGACGAAGGTCGCATTGCTTTCGCAGGTGGGATTCGTCATTCTTATTTGAAGCAAGAAGCTGAGCTAGATCCGACAGCAACTTTACTAGACACCCTATATATAGGAGACAATCCTTCAGTCGTAGCTCTTCGAAACTATGAGTTAGAGCTCGAACGTGGAGCAGATGGCGTGAAATTTCAAGAAGCCAGCGATGCCATGGACAGAACTGAAGCATGGAATTATGAAGCGAGAGCCAGGGAAATTCTAGGCCAACTGAACCTCCATGACTTGAGCCGCAAAGTAGGTTCACTAAGTGGTGGAGAAAAACGAAGGGCTGCACTCGCGGCCGTTCTGTTAGAAGCCCCTGACTTGCTGTTCTTAGATGAGCCCACAAACCACCTAGATCTAGACATGATCACTTGGCTAGAAAAGCGACTCGCTTCGATGAACTCAACCATCTTTATGATCACTCACGACAGGTATTTCCTGGAAAATGTGTGTGACCGTATTCTAGAACTCGAAAACCTCAAACTTCATCCCTACAAAGGGAATTTCAGCTACTACCTTGAAAAACGTGACGAAAGACGCGAGAACGCTCAAGCCTCAAAAGATCGGTCGCAGAAAGCCATGAAAAGAGAACTTGTATGGATGCGCTCGACACCTTCTGCCCGAACTGGAAAAAGCAAAAGCCGAATTGACCGCTTTTACGAGATCAAGAAAGAGGCGTCTATTCGGCTCAAAGAAGACCCAATGCACATCAGCGTGATTCCGTCAAGACTGGGCGGGAAAATCGTAGAGCTACATAAAATCAAATGTGCGTATGGCGACCGAACTTTGTTTGAAGGAATTACACATCACTTTCTGAGAGGTGAACGGATAGGAATCGTGGGAGTTAATGGTTCCGGGAAGACCTCACTTTTAAAAATGATTTTAGGCGAGCAGATACCAGACACAGGCAAGGTCGTCATAGGAGACACAGTCGTATTTGGTCACTATCACCAGCAGGGAGGTAATTTCAGCGAGGATTGGAAAGTGATTGATGCAGTTCGCGAAATAGGTGACTACATCCCTCTGAAAGGCGGGGCACAACTTTCCGCTGCTCAACTCCTGGAGCGATTTCTTTTCCCTCGACATATGCATCATCAGTATATTAAAGTACTGAGTGGAGGAGAACGCAAGCGACTTCATCTTCTCAGAGTTTTAATGAGCAATCCCAATTTTCTCATCCTAGACGAGCCGACGAACGACCTTGACATCTTCACTCTTGCGGTGCTTGAGGAGTTTTTGCTAGATTTTGCAGGCTGTCTTCTAGTTGTATCTCATGACAGGTACTTTATGGACAAGATTGTTGAGCACATTTGGGCTGTTGGAGAAAATGAAGATCTTTCAATCCGAGATTACCCTGGGAACTACACTCAATATAGACTGTCGCGAGCGGAAAAAATTGCAGAAGCAAGAGCAGCCACATTAAATACAGAAACAACTTCAAAGCCCTTGGAGGTCAAGGGGAATTATACAAAGAAACTATCTTACAAAGAGAAATTCGAATTCGACAAACTTGGGCCACAGATTGAACAGCTCGAAGGGAAGCGGGATAGGTTGTCAGCAGAACTTGAAACATGCAATTCTCATGAAGACTTAACAAAACTTGGAGCAAAGCTTGGGAAAGTCACTTCTGAACTCGACGAAGCTGAGACACGGTGGCTTGAATTGGCCGACAGAGCATAACGTTAAGAAAGGCTGTAACCTCCTTGATGTATTTAGAATTAAGGCTGATCGAAGTCCATGACAAAAGGACCGTCTCCTTCAGGGTGGGCCTGACATGAAAGCACATATCCATTCTCCACTTCGTCTTCTTCTAGAGCAAAATTAATATCCATCGAAGCACTACCTGCAGTCATTTTACAACGGCAGGTACAGCAAACTCCACCTTGACATGAAAAAGGTGCGTCGACTCCAGCATCCAATGCTGCATCGAGGATGGACTTGCCTGTTCTTTTTACCGAAACGCGTGTTGTAACACCATCAAGAACAACGGACACATCAACCTCGTCAGACTTCGAAGACGAAACAGATTCTACGCGCGCCTTTTTAACGGGTTCAGAAGATGATGTAAACAGCTCAAACTTCACTGAGGAGTCAGGCATTCCAGCTCCCGTTAGAGCAGATCTACAGTCTGAAATCATGGATTCAGGACCACACAAGTAAGCGACGTCAAACGATGTTGGAGAAATCACATCGGGGAAAAGACGAGACAGACGTTGTGCGTCAAGTCGACCTGAAAAGAGATCGACTTCAACGGGTTCACGTGTCAGGAAATTGAAAAGCTGAAGTCGTTCTAGATAAGTGTCTTTGAGATTAGACAGCTCGTCTTTAAAGATCATACTCGACGTTTCTTTGTTCACATAACAAAGAGCAACCTTAGCTGTGGGGTCTGAAGACAGAACATCTTTGACAATCGAAATGACAGGTGTAATTCCTGACCCTGCAGCAATTGCCAGGTGATTTTTAACTGATTCACTGAAATCACGGGTGAAACGGCCATCGGGAGGCAGAGACTCTAGTGTGTCGCCAACGGCAAGAACACGGTTACAGTATGTACTAAATATACCACCTGGCACTTCCTTAATAGCTACACGCAGAACACCTTCTGAAGGTGCTGAGCACAAAGAGTAACTTCGACGAATGTCCTCACCATCTATGTTCGTTCGTAGCGTAAGATACTGACCCGCAAGAAAACGAAAAGATTCGCCAGAAACAGGTTCAAGTAAGATAGAAACTGAATCAACAGTTTCACGGCATACCTCTGCTACTCGGAGTGATTGAAATTTAGACATGCCGCGAAGGTAGAGAGGAAAAGTAATTTATAATGATTTGGCCTAAATCATAAAGAAAAAAAATGCTTCGCAGTATCTTTGATAGATGATTCGAACTTTAGAACAATTTGATGCCTACGTAGCTGCGGAAAAAAAGATTGAACCAAAGGACTGGATGCCTGATGGTTATCGGAAGACTTTGATTCGTCAGATTTCTCAGCATGCGCATTCCGAGGTCGTGGGAATGTTGCCAGAAGGGAATTGGATTACAAGAGCACCAAGTCTTCAGAGGAAAGCTATTTTACTTGCAAAAGTTCAAGACGAAGCAGGGCACGGATTGTATTTATACTCTGCAGCAGAGACACTGGGAGTAGAGAGAGCTGATTTGATTGATGACCTGTTAAGCGGAAAGGCCAAGTACAGCAGCATCTTTAATTATCCGGTATTAACATGGGCAGACATTGGAGCGATCGGCTGGCTTGTAGATGGGGCTGCAATTATGAATCAGGTTCCTCTATGTAGATGCAGCTATGGGCCTTACTCTAGATCTATGATTAGGGTCTGCAAAGAGGAGAGTTTTCACCAAAGACAAGGATATTCAATTATGGTTGAACTCATGAAAGGGAATGAAGCTCAAAGAGAAATGGCTCAGGACGCTCTGAATCGTTGGTGGTGGCCTTCGCTGATGATGTTTGGTCCAAGCGACAAAGACAGTGAGCACAGTTCTCAGAACATGACTTGGAAGATTAAGCGCTTTACAAATGACGAGTTGCGCCAAAGAATGGTTGACATGACTGTCCCCCAGGCTGAGTGTATCGGTCTGAAGATGCCCGACAAAGACTTGAAGTGGAACGAGGAGACAGGTCACCATGATTTCGGGGAAATCAATTGGGATGAGTTTTACAATGTACTTGCGGGAAATGGTCCTTGCAACAAAGAAAGACTGGCAGTTCGAAACAAAGCGCATCATGATGGAGCATGGGTCAGAGAAGCAGCTGTTGCATACGCCAAGAAAAATCAGAAAATCAGAGCTTAAAACCAAAGCGTAAAAGCAGAATAAGATGAGCGACTCAAAAAACAGTTGGCCTTTGTGGGAGGTTTTCATACGGAGCAAGCAAGGCCTTGGACACAAGCACGTTGGAAGTCTTCACGCAGCTGATGCAGAAATGGCGATAGGAAATGCCAGAGATGTATATACTCGCAGGCAAGAAGGTGTTAGTATTTGGGTTGTACCAGCTGAGAATATTACTGCCAGCTCTCCAGAAAATGCTGAAGCGCTCTTCGATCCCGCAAACGACAAAGTTTACCGTCACCCTACTTTCTTCGTCCTCCCAGACGAGGTAAACCACATGTAATCAACCTGTATTTCAAAGAACGTGAATAAACCCCAGCACAAACAAGCTCTTTTACGCCTCGGCGACGATGCCCTCATCTTGGGACAACGCCTAGGCGAATGGTGCGGCCACGCCCCTGCCCTCGAAGAAGATATTGCCCTTACAAACATCGCTCTTGATCTTATAGGCCAAACACAGTCCTACCTCTCTCTAGCTGGAAGCCTCAATGAAGGCGAATCTCAAACTGACGATCAACTTGCATTCCACAGAACAGAGAGAGACTTTAAAAACTTACTTCTTGTAGAGCAACCCAATGGCGACTTTGGGGACACGATCGTTCGACAGTTTCTTTTTGACCACTTCGCACTTTTAAGAGCAGAACATCTCGCATCTCAAACATTCGATCTCGAAGCTGCGGCAATTGCTGCAAAAGCGATCAAGGAAATTCGCTACCACGCAGATCACAGCAGCAAATGGGTCATTCGTCTCGGAGACGGAACCACAGAAAGTCACGAACGTGTCCAGAAATCTCTCAATGAACTTTGGAAGTTTACTGGAGAAATGTTCACTGCTGACGAAATCGATGTCGCTGGGATCGAATCTGGCCTCTTGCCCGATCTGACAATCCTTAAAACAAAGTGGGATACCGCAATTGATGCTGTTTTAAAAAAATCGACCCTCATTCGTCCAGAGAATGGATGGATGCAACAAGGGGGGCGCAAAGGCATCCATACTGAATCTTTTGGGTTTTTACTCGCAGAGATGCAAAGCCTTCCCCGCACCTACCCTGACGCAACCTGGTAATGAAGCAAGAAGGAGATGACAACGGCAACTCCCCTGAAGCGATTGCCATGGTGAAAGCCGTTAAGCGTCAACTTGAGGATGTTATGGACCCAGAGCTTCCTTTCCTTAGCGTTGGCGAAATGGGTATTCTACGTGATGTCATTTATAAAAATGACCACACAATATGCATTGTTACGCCAACTTATTCAGGATGCCCAGCAACTGACGTTATTTCAAAAGATGTACTCGCAGCTGCGCGCGTTGTGGACCCCAGATCTTCAGTACAAATCGCAATGAGCCCTGCCTGGACAACCGATTGGATCTCTGAAAAAGCGCGCGAAAAGATGACTCAAAATGGCATTGCACCCCCAGAAGGTTTAAGTCACGACAGGGCTTTTTTAACGGGTGATGACCGCATCATCCCCTGCCCCATTTGTAAAAGCAAAAACACCAAACTCATTTCACCATTTGGATCCACAGCATGCAAAGCTTCATTTAGTTGCAACACATGCCTTGAACCCTTCGAACATTTTAAATGCATTTAAATCTGATTTTTTAAACAAGCCTTTGTCCCATGAGTGAAGATCACGGAAACATACATCCCATAGTAAAACAACTTCTTGCAGAAGACCGGATGACAAATTGGCTTAAAGCAGAGGTTCTCGAGTCTAAACCAGGTTTTTGCAAACTTAAAATGACAGCACGTGAAGAAATGTCGAACGGGTTTGGAATCATTCACGGCTCTGTCGCATTCGCTCTAGCTGACAGCGCTATTGCTTTTGCATCGAATGCTCATGGCCGCCATGCAGTAAGTATGAACACTTCAATACGCCATTTGTCGCCAGTCAAAGTCGGCGACGTTATTACGGCAGAAGCAACTGTGACAAAACTGAAACACCGAGTTGCAAACGTAGATGCAATCATCATCAACCAAGACGGAGTTAGAGTTGCAGATGTTCAATCAACTGGATATAGAAAAAAAGAAGAGTGGTAAACACCTTTTTTCTTTACCAGCTCTTCGTGGGTACCACTTTCTACGATGACCCCATCTTTGACTACACAAATTTTATCTGAGTAACGAATCGTGCTAAGTCTGTGCGCTACAATAAGTGAGGTCCTACCTTTTGTGATGGAGGCTGTCGCTTTTTGAATCAGCCGTTCCGATTCTGAGTCTATAGAGGATGTAGCCTCGTCTAAAATCAGAATTCTTGGTTTTGCTACATATGCGCGCATAAAGGCAATCAATTGACGCTGACCCACTGACAACATCGCCCCTCGCTCACGTACATCTAGGTCTAAGCCCTCTGGATATTTACTGATAAATTCAGCTGCACCTACCGTCTCAGCCGCGGCCAAAATTTCATCATCACTAATTCCGCCATCGTGCAGTGAAACATTGGCCCTTAGGGTATCTGACATGAGAAACACTTCTTGCTGCACGACCCCCACATTGGCTCTGAGGTTTTTCAAAGGTATCTCCCGGATATCCACACCGTCGATGCGAATCATGCCTTTCTGGAAATCATAAAACCTGGACAACAGACCAATAATCGAACTTTTCCCAGCTCCAGTAGACCCAACGAAAGCAACTGTTTCTCCGGGCTCAATTGTAAACGAGACACCCTTTAACACCCAACTTTCAGGACTCTTCGTGTCTTCGTAAGAGAACCAAACATCTTCAAATTCGATCTTCCCCTCAAACGTAACATCTGAATTCGTTCCTTCATCAGTTACAGATTCATTTTCGAGCAACAGGTTAAATACTCTTTCCGCGTTAATGATCCCCATTTGCAACACATTAAACCGATCCGCGAGCTGTCGTATAGGTCTGTATAGCATGAATACATAAAGCACAAACTGAAGAACCACACCCAAGGTAATATCACCTTCCACAACACCGCCTATCCCTAACCACAACAAAAGAGCTACACTTGTTGCACTAAGCATTTCGACTACTGGAAAGAAAATACTAAACGCTTTGATTGAACTCACATTTGCATCCTGATGCTTTTTGTTGAGGTCAGAAAACTTCTCCTCCTCCACTCTCTCTCTAGTATAAGCTTGAACAATGTGCATTCCTGTCACATGCTCCTGCACAAATTCATTCATGTTAGAAACTTGATTTCTCACATCGGCAAATGATTTCTTAATATGTATTTGAAAAATTCTGGTCGCAACCAAAAGAATCGGAATAGGCAATATGACAAAAAACGTTAGTTGCAAGTCAATCACCAACATTGCTATGAGCACAACAACCAATGTGAGTATATCACCAATCGCATTCAGAAGTCCATTTGAAAACACATTTGCAATACCGTCAACATCACTCACCAATCTCGTGACGAGTTTTCCCACAGGTGTTTTGTCGTAAAACCTGAGACGGAAAGCCATCAGATGTCGAAAAAGCTTGGTTCTTAGATTTAGAGAGACGCTAAGAGCCACCCAATTTGCCAAATACACAACTCTGTACTTGAGGAGCGCCTCCAGCAATAAAACACCAACAATTGCAATGAAAACTTTGAGCATCCCCTCATAATCTCCATTTGCCATTTCAACATCAACTGCATGCTGAATCAAAGCGGGTCTCACCCAAACAATACTCGAGAGCAATAAAATCAACACACCCGTTACTGTGAAGCGTGTCCTGTATGGTTTTACTTCACTTAATATTAATTTAAGGGTTTTGTTTTTAATCATCTGATTGCTGAAGGTACGAGGAAACGAAAACACTTGAAGGATATTCTACACGCGATAGATACAAGCCACAGCCCGGAGCCGAGCGACCTGCTCGAGAGCGATTGCAAGAAGCAATAACTTCTTGAAATTCTTGTTCACTACGTTTCCCCTTTCCAACCTCCAGCAAAGTTCCTACAATTGCACGTACCATATTTCGAAGATATCTGTCAGCAGAGATCTCTATGCGAATTTGTCCATTTGAGGAGTCTTCGAAAATCTCTAATCTTCTCACATCACAAATGGTTGTTTTGACGTCACTCCCTGTTTTACAAAATGCTGCAAAATCTCCTTGGAAAATTAAATGGCGTGCAGCCTTCCTCATCGCTTGAATATCTAAGTCACCAAAAATCCTTGCCGACCTTCCAGAAAGAAACGGATTCTTTATTGTATGAATCAGATAAGTGTATGACCTGTCGGAAGCAGAAAATCTTGCATGAGCCTTATCTGACACCTCAGTGACAGATCTGATGGCGACATCAGAACCCAAGATTCCATTGAGCTTAAAAGCCAACTGGTCTAAAGAATCGAAACGCTGAGCATCAGATAGTGGTGGAATGTCGCAATGGGCAACATAGTAAGAAGCATGGACTTCAGAGTCTGTGCGACCACAGCCCACAACTCCTGTTTTAACTCCACACAAACGCTCTAAAGCTTCTTCTAAAACTTGTTGAACAGTAATGGATGCGGGTTGACGTTGCCAACCATGGTATTTGGTCCCGTCATACGATAGCTCAAGAAAAACGCGCACGTAGCTTCCTTGTTGATTAACTCCAAGAAGCGATCTTCTCGCTCTTGTATTCTCCAGCTTCTAAACGAGCTTTCACGTTAGAGAATGTCTTAATTGTATAATCAACATCCTCTTGAGTGTGAACAGCTGTTGGGATAAGACGCAGCATAATGGTGTCTTTAGGAACAACTGGGTAGACAACGATGGAACAGAAAATCCCATGGTTCTCACGAAGATCAACGGTGAGATTTGTAGCCTCGCCCAATCCTCCTTGAAGGAACACAGGCGTAACACAAGAGTTCGTAAGTCCCAAGTTAAAGCCTTCAGCACGCAGACCGGATTGAAGTGATGTCGCAATTTCCCAAAGCTTGTCTTTGTATTGAGAAGAGTCACGGAGCATTTGAAGTCGTTTGCGTGCACCCACAACGATAGGCATAGGTAAAGATTTTGCAAAAGTCTGTGAACGCATGTTGTAACGTAAGAAATCGATAACATCTTCGTCACCAGAAACAAAAGCACCAATGGTGGCCATCGCTTTTGCGAACGTCCCAAAATAAACATCGATTTGATCATGACAACCCTGCTCGTCTCCTGCTCCACGGCCATTCTCACCAACTGTTCCGAATCCATGGGCGTCATCTACAAAAAGACGAAACCCATACTCTTCCTTAAATTCACAGATTTCAGCTAATTTTCCTTGGTCTCCAGCCATCCCGAATACACCTTCTGTGACGACAAGAATTCCACCGCCTGAAGCTTGTGTGAGTTTTCGTGCACGATCTAGCTGCTTTTTAAAGTTCTCCATATCGTTGTGCTGGAAAACATATCTCTTACCCTGGTGAAGACGAACGCCATCAACCATGCAGGCATGCGACTCTGAATCGTAAACAATGACATCATGTCTGTTGACGAGAGCCTCAATTGCCGACTGACAACCTTGGTATCCAAAGTTGAGCAGAAAAGTATCTTGCTTCAACATGAAATCAGAAAGTTCGCGCTCAAGAGCTTCATGTTCTGATGTTTGGCCTGACATCATACGCGCACCCATTGGGTAACCCATGCCCCACTGGGCTGACGCTTCAGCATCTACTTTGCGAACTTCCGGGTGGTTAGACAATCCCAAGTAGTTGTTGATTGACCAAACAAGCACTTCCTTTCCTCGAAAAGTCATGTGATTGGAAATTTCACCTTCTAACTTCGGGAAAGTAAAATAACCGTGGCTCTCGCGAGCGTGTTTGCCGAGTGGTCCTCGGTCGTTGCGAATGCGATCAAAAATATCCAAACGTAATAGTTTTAGTTTAACCTTGAAATTCCACTTGCAAATTTACTGAATAGACGGCACCTTTTAACACATTTTTTTTCACAAATATGATTCGCAAATTGTGAACTGTCTGACTACCTTCGCCATCATGAATAAATATTCATTTATAATTGTACTTATAGCGACTACTCTAGCAGTCTTAAGTAGCTGCACCGAATACAGTAAGATCTTAAAGAGTACAGATGCGGAGCTCAAATGGGAGTATGCACAGGCGGCACTAGACTCTGGATCTTGCTTCAAAGCTCTTCCTATTCTCGCTGAGCTCGCGGGGCTTACTAGAGGCACCGAAAGAGCACAAGAAGTTCATTACAAGAATGCAACTGCGCATTATTGCGTCAATGACTACTACCTGGCACGTTACCACTTCAGTACATACGCAAAGACATTTCCCAACAGCAATCTCGTTGAGGAAGCTGAGTTTAAATCTGCAAATTGCAGCTACCTCCTCTCTCCCAATTGGTCATTAGATCAAACTGAAACCAGATTGGCCATCCAAGAATTGCAACTCTTCATGGACAGACATCCATCGTCCTCCTACAGAGAAATTAGCCAAACAATGATCGAAGACCTCAGATCAAAGCTTGAACGCAAGTCATTTGAGTCAGCTGCCATCTATCATAAAACGGGACAATTTAAAAGCGCAACCATTGCAATGCAGAACGCTCTTAAAGATTATCCAGACTCTCCATATCGGGAAGACCTTCATTTTCTGATTCTCGACAGCCACTACCAATACGCCACTCAAAGTACAAATCGAAGGAAACTTGAACGTTTTAACGATGCTACGCAAGCTTTTCATACCTTTGCAACCCGATTTCCTGGCAGTTTATACCTTCCTGATGCACAGAGCATCTATGAATCATGTGTGAAAGCCGTGGAAACATTGGAATCCGAAGAAAACTAGAACGAACTAGAACATGAACTTTAAGAACGTAAAAGCAGAGCGAACTACAATAACTCGCGACACAAAAGCAATCGAAGATTTAGGAACTGGCAACATTTTCGAATCGATTGTGGTTCTTTCTAAAAGAAGCAACCAGCTTTCTCAAGATCTAAAAAAAGAACTTGCTGAAAAAATGGATGAGTTTGTGATTCCCAACGATTCACTAGAAGAGGTGTTTGAAAACCGTGAACAAATTGAAATTTCAAAGTTCTACGAACGTCTTCCAAAACCCCACAGCATTGCTGTTAAGGAATTAGAAGACTCACAAATCTACTTTGCTCAAAAAGAGACTGAGGAAGATGTGAAATTTGAGTCAGCTGAATCAAAGCCAGCTGTCGAGGCTGCATCTTCAGACAAAAGCGAAGAAAAGGTTGAGGAGAAGGTTGAGGAGAAGAACACTGACGATAAGTCTGAAGCGCAATAACGAATAAGATGACCGGACAACCGGAAACCCAGAACCAACCAAAAGCACTTCTGGGTCGCCGTATATTGCTTGGCATTACTGGCAGTATAGCCGCTTATAAATCAGCTGTACTTGCTAGAGAGCTGATTAAACGAGGAGCTGAGGTTAGAGTTGTCATGACTCCTAGCGCCGTTGATTTCATCACACCTTTAACCCTTGCCACATTGGTTGGAAGTCCTGTTCATTCTGATTTTACGGAGAACAAAGACAGTGGAGAATGGACGAACCATGTTGAATTGGGTCTCTGGGGTGACTTGTATCTGGTTGCACCAAGCACAGCAGGTACAATTTCAGCATTCGTTAGTGGCGCATGCAGCAATTTGCTACAGGCTGTTTTTCTAAGCTCAAGATGCCCAGTCGTCATCGCTCCTGCTATGGACTTAGACATGTTTACGAATAAATCCACCCAAGCAAACCTGAAAGTATTAAGGGATCGAGGGATACAAATTATCGAACCGACATCAGGAGCATTGGCTAGCGGCTTAGAGGGAAAAGGAAGAATGGAGGAGCCTGAACATATCGCAGACTTTGTTCAGGAACATTTCACAAACAACATGCCTTTCACAGGTAAAAAAATTGTGGTAACTGCCGGACCTACTGAGGAAGCAATAGATGCCGTTCGCTATGTAGGAAACCGAAGTACAGGGAAAATGGGGTTTGAAATTGCAGGAAGGCTTGCTGATTTGGGAGCGGAAGTAACCTTGATTGCCGGTCCTGTCCATTTAAAAACGCCTCCTCGGGTTAGAAAACGCATTGACATTGTAACTGCTCAACAGCTTTATCAAGAAACTACGGCCGTTTGGCCTGCGATGGATGCTGCGATAGCTTGTGCAGCAGTTGCAGACATGAGACCCAGAACTCCTTCTCTGAAAAAGCTTCACAAAGGAGAATTGCCTGAATCTTTGATCTTCGAAGACACGCCAGATACATTACACAAGCTTGGAGAGATGAAAAGCCAAGGACAAATCTTGGTGGGGTTTGCACTAGAGTCTGAAACTGTGGAAGAAAGTCTTAAAAGTGCCGAGGGAAAACTGATGCGAAAAAATCTAGACATGATTGTCATGAACACTTTGTCTGATGATGGAGCTGGATTCAGTCACGACACGAACAAGGTGACCATCCTTCAAAATGTACACGGACATAATACGAAGCATGTTTTTGAGTTAAAGTCTAAACGCGAAGTTGCGCAAGACATCATAAACCTGTTGATATTTTAAAAGAATGATACTTAGACTCTCCATATTTACATTCATGATTGCTGTGTTTACGAACATGTGTACAGCTCAGGAATTCAACTGCACTGTTAAAGTAATCGCCCCTAAAATTGCCAATGTTGAAGCAAGTGTTTTTGAAAGCTTAGAAGATGGCATTCGAGAATTCATGAATGGTCGCCGTTGGACGAATGACAATTTTGAATTTGAGGAGTTAATTGAGTGTGCCATGCAAATCACAATTATTGAAGCGATCGGGAATACAAAATTTAGCGGATCAATTCAGGTGCAAAGCAATCGACCAGTATACAATTCAGATTACAAAACACCAATGCTTTTTATCATTGATGGAGACTTTGAATTCGAATGGATTAATGGTTCTTCCATTTTATTCAACCCAGGTCAACACAGAGACAACCTGAGCTCTACCTTGGCGTATTACGCATACATGATGATCGGTCTAGACTATGACAGCTTTGGGCTTGAGACAGGATCTGATTACTTTTTAAAGGCGCAAACGATTGTAGCGAATGCTCAAAATTCAGGAAGAAATGGATGGATCGCCAATCAAGGGAAACAAAACAGGTATTGGCTAATCGAAAACATGCTTAGTCAGACATTTCGCCCTTTAAGACTCTGCATGTACAACTATCACCGAAGAGGGCTCGACTTGCTAGAATCGGACCTCGAAGGGGCAAGACTCAACATCGCCGACGCGCTAATTGAAATGCGCTCAACAAATAGAATTCGCCCAGGATCTTATAACATGCAGGTGTTTTTCCTCGCCAAGAGTGATGAAATCATCAAACTATTTGGCCCAGCGCCTGAAGCCGAACGTGTACGACTTCTTCCTGGACTGAAACAGATGGATCCAGGAAACATCTCGAAATATGACGAGGCTCTTTTTTAAGCTTTAAATGCTGACTCGCCTGCACATAAAAAATTTCGCGCTGATTGACGAAATAACACTTGATTTCGAAAAGGGATTGACAGTTTTAACAGGGGAAACTGGTTCTGGAAAATCGATACTTCTAGGAGCCTTAGGCTTGGTCATCGGGGAGAGAGGAAACATATCGAGCATCAGACAAGGCGAAGAGCTTTGTGTTGCAGAAGCAACCTTCATTGATGATGAAATCAGCAACAAGCTCACCCAGCTAGGTATAGAAAGCCGAGGATCTCACATAAACATTCGAAGGGAAGTCAGTTCCAATGGCCGATCCAGAGCATTTGTAAATGACTCCTTGGTGAGCATAGGTGATTTAAAAACATTGGGGAACTTACTTGTAGATCTTCATGGTCAGGACGAAACAAGAGCACTTTTAGACAGAGTGACTAGGCTACATCTTTTAGACTCATTTGGGGGACACGAAAAAGTGTTCCATGAATATCAGGGTTCCTTCAATATGTTTGACGCTGCAAAGAATCGGTTAAAGAAATTAGAATCGGAATCCGAAAAGCCTCAAGCAGATAAAAATTACTTGTCCTTTCAACTTGAAGAATTGGGAGCACTTCACCTAGAACATTTCAATCCACTGGATCTTGATACAGAGTACAAGGAGCTTTCCCATGCAACAGAGCTTGCCAATGGACTGCGCGCAACATACGAGTTGCTAGAAAGCTCTTCAGAAGGAAGTGATGCATGTTCAATCATTGACAAGACTCTAAAGCATTTAGAAGACATCTCTGAATACAGCACAAAGGCTTCTCACTTGTTAGACCGTCTATCTAGTAGCAGGATTGAATTGAATGACATTGCGCAGGAGGCAAACAACATAGCCGATGGGATATCGCAAGACCCCACTCGCCTGCAAATCGTAGAAGAAAAGATGGAGGCTTTGTCACAAGCTCTTCACAAACACGGTGCCTCTGACGCTGAAGCTCTCAAACTTGTGGAAGTTAATTTGCAAAGCCAATTAGACAGATGTGAAGATCTTCGCGAACAGATTAAGATCGCAAAAGATGAAAAGATTGCATGTCACAAGAACATGATGGCTGCCGGAGAACTCTTGCTTGAAGAGAGAGAGAAATCTGGAGCAGCCTTGCTAAAACTTGTAAACAAACAGCTGGTCCCTTTAAAACTACCAAACGTAGTGATGTCTTGGGAGTTTGAGAAACTAACTTCCCCAGATGCTGAAGGCATTGAAGATGTCGAACTTCTTTTCGCTGCAAACCCGGGGTCAACACCACAACCGCTTGCCTCAGTAGCTTCTGGTGGAGAGCGCAGTCGGATTATGCTGGCGTTTAAAGCTACTCTGGCAACCAGAAAACCTGTTCCTACAATCGTGCTTGATGAAATAGACACAGGCGTCTCTGGTGAAGTTGCATCTCGCATGGCTCTAACCATGTTAAACATGGCAAAAAAACAGCAAGTTTTCTCAGTCACTCACTTAGCACAGGTTGCTGCAAAGGGAAATCATCACATTGAAATCAACAAAGAGACCCAAGAAAAAACAGCCCTAACACACGCCAAGTACTTAAACACAACAGAGAGGAATGAAGCAATTGCAACTATGCTAAGCGGAAGTCAAATTAGTGACGAAGCAAGAGCAGCAGCTGATGTACTTTTAAAGAGTTAACTCAAAAAAGATCTCACAAGCAGTTTAAAACTTCCAATCAAAGGCGATTGAGGGCAGAAAAGGCAGCTGATTTTTTCTTTGACCCGTTAAACGGTTAATGTAAAAAACATTTTCGCGACTGTACACATTTGTGACCCCAGCGGTGAAGTCTAAGTCGCCACCATAAAAATCCTTAAATGTCCTTCGAACGCTAACATCTAAACGGTGATATGACGGCAACCGCCCTTCGTTTAAACCAGCATAATAAATCGTGATATCACCTGCATTTTGAGAGATGTAGTCCGAGTAAATACCCTCTGAGACATTGGGTGACTGATAGTAACCCTGACTCTGAGTAAAAGGCAAGCCTGAACCCAAGGCCCAACGCGCACTAATCTGCCACTCTTTTGTAGCTCCGAAATCTTGAGAGGCTACAAAGTTCACATTGTGCTGTCTGTCAAAAACTGGATCATACCAACGCGACCCGTCCCATCTGTCAACATTTCCCAAACCATATACAAACCAAAGATAAGTGTGTCGTTGCTCATACTTTAGAACCACATCGATTCCGTGTGCAAATCCACTCTCCACCAAGTAATCGAGGCGCAACAGCTCAGGAACGTCACTGTGGTCGGCATCGTCTGGGAATAGTTTTGAACGATTTGTGTTGGTCAGCTGAGTGAAGTCTTTGAGATATCCTTCAATATTCAAGTTTAAGAATTCTGTTAAATCATATTCAAATCCTGCAACAACATGATTTGCGGTTTGAAGAGAATGCACAACTTCTCTCACGGAACCATCAGGGTTGACGAAATCCGACTGAAGGTTGTCCGGACCAGAAAGGAAACCGTAAAACAGGTTGAC
>MDTF01000767.1_pt1 | contig 24594 bp, 23 predicted proteins | sample 811191 | NCBI WGS metagenome assembly MDTF01 (sample SAMN05326649, study PRJNA326480) | marine metagenome | isolation source: seawater | place: Southern Ocean | collected 2011
CATCATGTAATAAATTCTGATCTGTTGTATTTATTACATAATTAATATTCAAATAATTAATTAAAAATACCAAGAATGCAAAAGCCATTATGGTCAATAAAATATTTCTAAATGAAACAGTCGTTATATATATAAAAATAATTGTGGTAAAAAATGCAATAAAACTTCCTCTTGCCTCTGATAGAGTTATAAGAACCAATGTGAACAAGAAAGTAATAAATATATTCATTTTATTTTCCTCAAACTTTAGAAAAATCAAAAAAGAAATTGAAGAAACTACACCTAATTCCCAAGACCCACCTGTAAGACCATATGCTCTAGCATTATAAGCATGCCCAGATGACAAATAACCTAATGAAGAAAATGAACCTACCAAATCAAAATATTGTAATATCACTATACAAAAATTAAAAGCGATATAAGTAAAAATTATTCTTTTTAAAAATAGTCCTGTCACATTTAAATTATTAAGGAAAATAATTAAGATTATATATTCAAAAAATCTTAGTATGCCAAAAGACATAATTGGTAAATTAGAATAATAACCAATAAAATTACTAAAAAAAAAATAAGAAATGAATATTAGAATTGATTTAAATTGATAGTTGGATTTTAAAAAAATCTCTTTATAATTTAATAAATAATGTGCAGTAAAAAATAAAAAAAATAAATCTTCTATTCTAACTCCCTGACGATAACCAGGAACGCTTACAAGGTCTATCTTCGGCATAAAAATTAAAACTACAAGAATCAGAGGGTAAAAAAAATTTTTAGAAATTGTTAAAGATTTTATTGTCATTTAAACTTTCTTAAAGAAGTATTAATTTTTAATTTTAGATAATTAAACAAACTAATAATGAATAATAAACGGTATTTTTTAATAGATCTAAAAAATAAAGATAAACCTTTTATTAAATTATTAATATAAAATATGTTGATAACAATCAATTCTATCAAATATTTACAATATATTATTTTCCATAATCTAAATTTATTTTTTTCAAAATTTTGTTTTTTAAAAACATGGTTATATAATAAAAAGAGGTAATTTTTTTTATGTTTCAAAATATTATTGGTAATATTATTATTGTGTATACAATAAAATCCTAAAAAATTTTTTATAAAGAAAAACCTAGCATTGATCATGGCTAAATTAAGCCAAAGGTCATAATCCTCAACAGAATAATATCTTTTCTCTGTTCGAAAAAAAATATTATTTTTTATTAAAAAATCTTTTTTTATAATAGTTGCAGAAGTTATTAAGCAATTCCCTTCTAGAATTAAATTATTATAAAATTTATCCTTATATGGGCCTGTATAAAGTTTTTTAATTTTTCTAGTAGATTTTTCTTTCCTATATTGATTGTGGCAAAACACCTCAAAGTTATCATTTAGCTGAATATTATTAAAAGTAATTTGTAATTTATCTTTTAACCAAAAATCATCAGAATCTAGAAAAGCTACCCAAAAACCTTTACAACTATTTATACCTAAATTTCTTGAAAAAGCAGGACCTTTATTTTTCTCTAAATTAATAATTGTTATATTTTTTTTATTTAATGAGTTTAGAAAAAATTTTGTTTCATCAGATGATCCATCATTTATAATAATAATTTCATAATCATGAAAAGTTTGCTTATATACACCTCGTAAACATCTTTTTAAATTATTAAGATCATTAAAAGTTGGAATTATAATTGAAAAAAAAAACATTTTTTATATTTTTAATTTATCACAAAAATTATTTAATCTTTTAAAATTTATATCAAAATTTAACAAATTTTTGATATTATAATCTTGTGGTTTTTTATTATCCAAGAAAGTTTCTAATTCAGCAGAATCAAATGAAAAATTATCAAATATCTTTTTTGGTAAAGGGCACAAATTTAAATTATTAGATCCAATAAATACCGTAGTATGTATCTTATAATAAATACTTTCAATTATTGCTGAAGTTGTTCCACAACATATCGAATAACTAAAAAAATTATAATCTACATTATTATCTAAAAATTTTAAAAAATAAAACTTTTTTTTAATTTTGCTTATATGTTTATTATTTAAAGTAGGATGAGGTTTAAAATAAAAATTAAATTTTTTTATATATGATGGGCTTAAGTTATTTAAAGTGTCACAAATTTCATAATTTTCTTTTACAGAAATATCACCAAATATTATTACATTGCTATTAGTTAGTTTTGTTGGTTTTTTTTTCATGTATTGATAGCGCAAGGCTTCAATTTCTTTAATTTTTTTTTTATTCTCCACCATGTTAGACTTTGAAGCAATTTGCTTAGACAGTTTTCCGTTAACAAGAATATAGTTTGGAGTATTTTTATTTTTATAATCGAAATTTTTTGATTGAAAATACCTCAAATCCCAGAATCTAATAGTTGAGTTAATATTGCCAATTAAATTACCATTTTTATATTTATACCATGATTTAAACAGAGCTTTCTCCCATCCTTGATTTTCATGAAGATAAAATAAATTTTTTTGTCTTGGAATATTTGAAAAAATATTTTCAAATATCATCATATAGATCAAATTTTTGACCAGTACTTCCCCGTAAAATGAAATATTAAAATCATCTTTAAGGAAATAATAAAAATTAACTTTATCTTTATTGTAAAAAAAATATTCTTTCTTATTTTTTAACTTCAAAAATTGAAAGTAAATATAGACATAATTATATATAACCCCCAAAATATCTGATAATGAAAAATATCTGTCTAGTGCAATATATGAATTATTTTTATCTGACATTAAATTTATTTTTTTTAAAAATGTTTTTGTATCTGGCACATCATTAGAGGGATTAAAGTCATTAATAATATTAACTTTTTTTTTTCTTAAATTTATAATTCTATTAAAATCTCCCCATAAATTTATATGATCTTTGTTTTTAACCTTTTTAAGATGCACAAAATAAGACATTAGCAATAATGAATTTTTATCAAATATTGAATAATTTTTAGATAATAATATGGTCTTAAATTTTGTAAAAATATGATGGATCAAGAACATGCTTGCTCTTAAAAAATAAGGGATTATTTTTTTTCTCTCACTAACATCGTTAGAACCAGATACTAAATTTATTTTTATGTAGGAAATTTTATTTTGTAAACACAATTCATTAATTGAGAGATGAATATCTTTACTATTACCAAAAAAAATTACTTGGTTAATATTTCTTTTTTTAATAAGTAATTTTAATGCTAGTAATTTTAAACATTCTTTAATGTTACTCGATTTGAATATATTCTTTTCATTAATAGTAGACATCTCCCACATATTATGTCCATTTTCTAATTGAGAAATTTCTTCTAAACTTTTATTGTTTATACTTTTTTTACCTAAATCATTAATAAAGTCTAAATATTTAGATCTTAACAAGATCTTATTTGATTCTATAAATCTTATTAATGAATATTTTTCTTTTAAATCTCCATTCCAAAACAGTAAATTTTTTTCTTTGGGTCTGTCTATTTTTTCTTCTTTATTTTCATAAATAAATAATTTTTTCTTATTATTTTGCATTAATGATTTTGATCACATTTTTAAGATCATTTAATGTGTCTACAGGAAAGGTTTCTTTGGATATTTCTACTAAATTTATAATATAACCATTTTCAAGAATTCTCATCATGTCAACCGATTCAATCTTCTCTAGTTCTGTTGGCTTTAAATCTATATATTTTAATAAAAAGTCTCTTTTAAAAGGAATTATACATACTTGTTTATATCCATAAAAAACTTTATTTTTATTATTATGAGGTATTGGTGATCTAGAAAAATATAACGCCTCATTTTTAAGGTTTTTAACTACCTTTATACTATTAGGATCCATCATAATTTTCTTATTTTTAATTTTTGATATTAAATTAACGACATTAATTTTTTTATTTTTTTTAAATGGCTCAATAGATTTTTGTATCATAAATTTATCAACCATGGGTTCATCACCTTGAACCATAACTACAACATCAAATTTTTTTTTATATTTCTTTTCACATTTTACTAATGCTTCTGCTGTTCTATCTGATGCTCTTTGATGTTTCATGCTTGTCATCACAACTTCACCATTTATAGATTTAATGTAATCAAAAATTATTTTATCACAAGTTGCCACAACAACCTTAGATAGTGATTTATTTTCTGATATTGATTTATAAATTAATTCTACCATTGGTATACCATTAATTTTTTTTAATGGCTTACCCGGAAATCTAGAGCTTCCCATTCTAACAGGAATAATTGCAATAATTTTCATATTAATTTTTATTTAAAATCTTTTTTAAAATTTTTTCTGCTTCCTCTAGATCTGCTTGGCAGTCTACACTTTTAACCTCATCTTTACATTCAACCATTTTTACATTGTATCCATTCTCTACAAATCTCATCATATCAACAGATTCTATATTTTCATAATATGAGTTTTTGGTTTTAACAAACTTTTCTAAGGAATCTGCCCACATAGGCATCACACAAATCTCCGCTTTACAATTAAATTTTTTATCTCCTAACCATTTAGCCGGCAGTGCATTTCTTGAAAAATACATAGCATTATTTTTATAATTAGTTACTACTTTTACCTCATTTTGATCCTTTTCTGCCTCTTCATAGCTTATTAGTCTATACAAATTTACACAATCAACTGATGTATCCTCTTCAAGCACTTCTATTGTTAAATCTAAGTATTCTGATGAAACTAATGGCTCATCTCCTTGAAAATTAACTACTATTTCATATTCTCTATTAAGTTTTTCATACACCTCATTAACACGTTCAGTACCCCTCAAATGATTGCCTACCGTAAGCATAGTTTCCGCACCAAAAGAAGAGGAAATTTTTTGAATTTCTTTGTCTGGTGTTGCAATTACAACTTTATCAGCATATTTTGAATTAATAGCATTTTTCCATACCCACTCTATCATAGGTTTTTCGCAGATTTTTCTAATTGGTTTATCTGGAAAACGATAACCACCCAATCTAGCAGGTATAACAACTAAAACTTTTTTATCTTTAATCATATCTTATAGATTCTATCATTTTTTTTATTCCGTCTTTAATTGATATAAGTTTTTTTATTTTCAAATCTTTTTTTAGTAAAATTGGCTTAGAATAAATTCCAAATTGATCGCCTGGCGTAGATCCCTTAAGTTTAATTTTAATCTTTTTTTTTGTTGTTTTTGAAATTAATGAAATAATCTCTTTTACAGTAGTTTTATAGCCAGTAGATATATTGTAAGTTTTATTTTTAGCAATTTTTTTTGCTGAACATAAATCAATTATTTTTACAACATCATCTATATATATGAAGTCTCTAAATCTACTTAAGCTTCCTTTAATTACAATGGTATTAGACTTTAAAAGTTGCCCCAAATAAATACTAATCATACCTTGTCTTAAGTTTTTAAGGTTCTGATTTGGCCCATAAACATTAAAAAATCTTAATATTGTAATATCTAATCCCAACTTTGAAAATATTTTTAAATAATTTTCACTGCTAAGTTTACTTATTCCATAAAATGAAAGTGGGTTGCATTTTGATTTTTCTTTTGCATTTAATTTATCTTCTTTTAAATCTCCATAAACACTCATGGAACTGGCATAAATAAATTTTCTTACGTTATTTTTTAACGCAAACTCTGCAAGCTTAACAGTAGAAACTAAATTTCTATTTAAATCATTAATAGGGCTGTCAAAACTAATTTCACCTGAAGATTGTCCTGCTATGTGAAATATAGTATCAAATTTAATTTTTTGTAATTTTTTCAAGATTTTAGAATCGGCACAATCACCCTTGATAAATTTAATATTTTTTGATAACTTTTTTATATTTAATATGGATCCTGTGCTTAGATCATCAATTATGTAGATTGACACTTTTTTATATTTTAAATATTCTGCAAGTCTTGATCCTATAAAGCCAGCACCACCAGTAATTAAATAGTTTTTTTTCATAATCACTTTTTTAGTTTTGGTGCTTTACAGTAAAGATTTAAAAATGATGTATCTATTCCATAGGGTATAAAGTTAAATCCTTTTTTAATCAATTTCTTTAAATCATCTTCTTTAGGTGCAACTTGGTGCATACCAACAGAAATATGGTTTTTTTTACATGTGCTGACAATTTTCTTAATTGCATTTGTAAATTTTTTATTTGTAAAATTTCCTGTTGATCCTAATGAAGCTGATAAATCATATGGACCAATTAATATTGCATCTAAAGCATCATTTTTGCTTATTGTATGAATATTTTCTAACCCTTCCTTACACTCAATCATGGCTACCAAAAAAGGGTTTTGTGCAAAAACTTTGTATTTATCAAAAATTTTACCAAAGATATTTGCTCTTGAAAATCCAACACCACGACTACCTTTAGGAGGCCAACAACTATAAGAAATAACTTTTTGAAGTTGACTATTATTTTTAATATTAGGAACAATTATACCACAAGCACCAGAATCAAGTGCTTCTTGTATTTCTGTTTTATTGTCATTTCTAACTCTTGCAAATGGCAACGAGTTTCCAAGGGATATGGCTCTGAAACAATTAATCATGTCTTTTTTAGAAAATGATCCATGCTCCAAGTCAATGACGAGCCATTCAAAATTTGAATTAGACATGATTTCAGATATATTTGGGTCAGGTATCTGTAACCAGCTTCCAATTGATACTGAGCTACAATTTTTTTTTAATCTTTTCTTAAATTTAATTGTTCTTGAATACTGCTTTTCAATCATAATATATTATCTTTTTTTACAACACTTATAAGCTCTTCTAATCCATCTTTAATATTTGTGTTTTTTTTAGAAAAATATTTAATACCAAAATTTCTGCTAAAAGAATAAGGATTTTTTTCATAGTGATTTGGATTATCAATATTTTTAAATTTAATTTTTTTATTATATTTTATTAATGTAGAAAATATAGAGAGTAATTTCTTAACATAAATTTTATTTTTTCCAGTTATAACAACAACTTTATTAGCAAATTTTTTATCTAAAATATCTACACATGAAGTGGCGGCATCTTTTACATGAATGTATTCACGAATTGTATTCTTACTTCCAAAATATGAAATATTTTTATTTTTAAGATAGTCATAAACAATTTTATACAATCCATTTTGGTAGTTTGATCTTGGTCCGTATAAAGATCCAAATCTTAATATGGTAAATTTCATGTTGAATTGCTTGCTATATTCTTCTATATAACTTTCTGCTGCTTGTTTACTACATTTATAAAAACTGCCCTTCTCACTATAAACATAAATAGTACTTGAATAAACAAATCTTCTAATTTTATATTTTATGCAGCTCTCAACTATTTTTGCTGTGGCATAAATATTTTCATTTATACTTTCTAAAGGTTTTTTTGATCCTTCATTTAAATCAGCAACACCAGCAAAATTGTAAACAATGTCATTCTTTTTTATCAAATTATCTAATTTTTTAGTATCATTAATTTTCCCTAAAAAGAAATTTTGATTTTTTTTTTTCCAAAATGATTTTTTTTGATCATATATTGAAACTAAAAAATCTCTAGATGACAGCTCATCAGCTACATGAGAGCCTAAAAAACCACTTCCTCCTATTACCAATACTTTTATTTTTTTATTAGTCATATCTGATCCTTATAAACTAAATTTGCTAATATTTTTGCTCAATCTTTTTTAATTAAAATAAATAAGTTTATTTCAAGAATATTCAATTAATTACTTTTTTATTAATACTTATGCCCTTAAACGTTTAAATTTTTTAAGGTATTTTTTAATTCAGACCATTTGCCAGTATCAAACCATTGATTATCTTTTATCTTGTAGACTCCAATTCTATACTTTGCATTGTTAACACTGTTTATGAAGTCTGTTGCATCTAACCTTAAGTTTGTTGCTATCATTTTTTTTAAACTACTTTTTATAATATATAATCCAGTATTTACAAAAAAATTTAATTCTGGCTTTTCCTCAAATTTTTCAAAATCATTTTTTTTAAATTTACATATTCCATAAGGAATTACATATTTTTTTGTAGAAGCCACTAATGTGATGTCATAATTATTTTTTAAATGAAAATTATATAAATTGAGCATATCAACTTTATGAATAACATCACAATTTGTAAGTATAATATTTTTGGTATTTTTTTTAATTAATTTAACTGCACCAATTGTTCCCAGTGGGGTTTTTTCTTTTATATAATTTAATTTATAGTTCATTCTAAGTTCTTTCAAGTATGCCTTTAATATTTCTGACTTAAAGTTTATTGTAATAAAGAAATTTTTAAGACCATGTTTTGAAAAAGAATTTAAGATATGCTCAATAACTGTTTTATTTTTAATTGGCATCAATGGCTTTGGTAATATGTCGGTAAATGGTTTTAATCTTGTCCCCTTACCACCAGCCATTATAATTACATCTACTTTGTCTTTAAAAAATTTTTTTTTTGTTTTATTATTAATTTGTGCCTTATTATAAAAGTCGCTCCAACTTATGATATCTTGAATTATTTTATTGTTATCTACTATTGGAATTAAATCCACTTGATGTTTCTGGAATAATAAATCTGCTTTTTTTTTATTAAATCCATCTTTTATTTTTAAGAGAAATTTAGGATTTAAATTTGCAAAACTATAAATTGGAACAGACAGTTTTGTTTTTTTTAGAATTGCATTTCTTATATCTCCATTGCTTACACTTCCAATTAATTGATTGGTTGAATTTGTTATAAACAAATTTTTAGTTCCAGATTGTCTCATTTTTTTTAGAGCTTCTTTGATGGAAGTAGCTTTCTTTATTATATTTTTTTTGTTCATTTTATTCAATTAATAGGTTTTTATTTATGTATTGTAAGACTTATTTTATTTTTAGTAATATTTTAATGTAAATAACATAATCTCTATACACATATTTAATTAAAATTAATTAATTTCCTATCTCTTATTTTATTATTTCACTAATATACTATTTTTTATTCAGTATTATATTTATCTAATATTTCCTTCTCATTCGCGAGATAATATTTGGAACCAACCAAACCTTTTTTTTCTCTAGGTAATCCAATGTGTGAACATTTTTCTTTAAAACAAACTGAAATTCCTAATCTCATCATACGATTACATAAGTCAGTATCATTTACTTTATTAATTTCTTTTCTCCAGCAATGTATATTAGCTTTCATAAACTTTAAATAACTTGCATAAACCCAAGTATTAACACCCCCTATTTCTTTATGACCATAATTATTTTTCTGCAAATAATTTGGGTGGGATCTTTGAGCAAAAATACCATCCCGTAATTCAAATCTTCTACTAGAACAAAATTCACTTTTACTTTGGTACAAAGCATTGAGAGATTCTTTTAAATGATTTTTTCCCCAAATCTCGTCGTCATCTATTCTTGCTATCCAATCACCTTTTATATCGTTTAAAGCATAATTTATTGCAAATGCAGGTCCAACATACCAATGATTAATTGCTGTTTGAGGGTACCCTCTTTTAACTCTTGTTTTTTTAATAAGTTTAACTCTCGCATCATTAAAGTAATTAACAATATCTTCTGTATTATCTGTGGAACCATCGGAGATTACTAATAATTCAAAGTTAGTATAAGACTGTTTTAAAACAGATTTGATAGATCTTTTTTTTAACATCTCCGATCTATTAAAAGTAGGTAAAATAATCGATACTAGTGGATTTTTTTTACTAAAGAGTATCTTTGATTTTTTTTTGTTAAAATAATATAAAAAGCTCTCTTTAATAAATAATGAATTTTGTGAAAATAAAGTAAAGATTCTATTATAGATTTTTTTACTCTTAAAAAATTCAATAATATCAATTAACATAAAATTTTAATTTGAAAGTGAAATTTAAAATATTACCCATTTATTAAAAATGTTTTAGCATCATATTAAATTATAGTATTTCAATTAATATGTATACTCATTTTATAAATTTTTACCTAAGTTATAGGTAATATTTTTGTCTTTGATTTTCTATTTTTATTAAAATGTAACAATAGACTATTTATATAAATTAAATGATTATTGTATATTGTTTCAAATTTTGGAAGTTTAGTATTCTTATTTTTTAAAATATTTTTGACTTCTAAATTCATAACATTACTAACACTTAAATCATTAGACTTAATTACAGATCTATTATACTTTATAGTAGTATATTTATTATTGATAATATAATTCTGTTTATTTATTTTTAGTTTAAGTCCAGATTTTTTTTTTTTAATATCACTAGTATATCTTACATAACTGTTTCCTTTGAAAAAAAATTTTATAGTTCCTATAACATCATAAAATCCTTTTCTTTTTGCATTTTGCCATTTTTTTAACTTAGAAATATCTACTTTTTCTATTTGTTGATTAAGCAACCAAGAGCTTAAAATAACAAAATGGAAACTATTGCACGCTAAATCTAAATTAGGGCTTTCAATCTTTAGTTTATAATCATATATATTTTTTTTTTTTAATAATATGAAAAATTTTGAACAAAAATATGGTATAGAAATAAATAAATTTGTTTTTTTAGATAAGGACAAAAAGTTATCTAGTTCAGATTTTGATTGAGCGACAATTTTTTCAATAATAAAATTTTTTACTTTTGAGTAAAAAAAAACTCTTTCTGCTATTTTAAATCTCTTCTTTGAGGTACTAGAGATTATTGCTAAGTCTAAATCTTTTGGTGTTTTCTTTAAATTATCTAAAAAATAGATATTTTTATTTTTAGTTTCTTTAAACTTATTAAAAGACACTTTCTTGACATCATAAATATAAATTTTTAATTTAATATTTTTTATTTTAGTAAGTGCAATATAATGCCAATAACCAATATTTCCCGCACCTGCTATTAAAATTTTTTTCATTTTATATCTTTTAATATTTTATTGTGACAGTATATTTAAACCACTTGGTAAATTTATAATTTTTTTTTGTATTTTAATTGCGTTTGAAAGATTGGTTCTAGGACATTTTTTATAAATTTTAATTTCAGAAATTAAATTCCAAGCTGGCCTACAACCTATTCCTTTTTTGTTGCAGTAATCAATAATTTTATTTCTATATCTTGCCTGTTTATCACTTAATAAAACAGTATTTAACCAAAAATTTGATTTACAGTCTTTTCCTTCTTTCAGAAGATTAATTTCTGTGTTTTCAAATAGTGAAAAATATTTTTGTGCAATTTGTTTTTTTTTTATAATTATTTTATCAAATTCTATAATCTTGTTGTAACCTAAGGCAGCATTTAAAGATGGCATTCTTATATTCCAACCCAATGAATCGTGCTTGAGTAGCCAAGGGTGTAAAACTTTACTCGTGGTGCTTATATGCAGTGCTAATTTAGCATATTTTTTATTATTTGTTAGCAAACACCCTCCAGCACCAGTTGTGATTATTTTATTTGCATTAAAACTTAAAACTCCAATATCTCCAAAAGTTCCCATTTGCTTATTTTTAAATTTACTACCAAGTGCTTCAGTCGCATCTTCAAGTAGCTTTAAATTAAATCTTTTAGATAACTTTAATATGCCCTCTATATTTCCTGGCATACCAAAGACATGCACTGGTAGAATAGCAAAAATTCTATTATTTGTTTTTTTATTAAAAAAATATTTTCCCTTCTTATATGAGTTTTTTACCAAATACTTTTCAAGTTTACTCGTGTCTATGCCCAAATTATTTTCACAAGAATCAACAAAATGTGGAATAGCATTACAATATTTAATTGCATTTACTGTTGCAACAAAAGTAAGCGCTGGTACTAAAACCTCGTCAGAACTTTTTACACCTAAAACTCTTAAACCTAATTCTAAAGCAGATGTTCCTGAATTAGTTGCTATGACATACTTTGTAGCTGCCAATTTTAAAATTTCTTTTTCAAACTTAGAGGTAAAATTTCCCCTTGTAGAAACAAAAGTAGAATTTATACAATTTGTAACATTTTTTATATCTTCTTTTTCAAACACAGGTTCATGAAGGCCAGTCTCTTTTTTTAAGAATTTTTTTAGAGTCTTATAAAAGTAAATTTCTAAATTTTTCACAAGTTGTATTGCAGAAAATTATCGTTATAGATTTCTTGATTTTCCTCATACCATTGGTATGTTTTTATTAAACTCTTTTCAAACCCACTTGATCCATGATATTTAGGTTTCCACTTTAAAAACCTTTTGGCTTTTAAATTAGAACCAACCAATCTATTAACTTCACTATCCAGGGGTCTAATTCTTTTTTTTTGAATTATGATTTCTGGTTTATGCTTTGTTATTTTTTCTAATTTTTTTATTACTTCTTTAATTTTAATATCTTTTCCAGTAGCTAAATTAAAAGTTTCACCTTTATTAAGTTTTGATTTTAAAGCAGAAATGAAACCATCACAAATATCTTCGACATAATTGAAGTCTCGAGAAGTATTGATATTTCCTAAATAAATTTTTTGTGTTTTTCTTATAAACTGATTGATAATTGTCGGAATTACCGCTCTCAAAGATTGTCTTGGACCAAAAGTATTAAAAGGTCTTATTATAATAAGGGGAACACTGAATGATTTATTAATTGAAATAGCTATTTGGTCTGCTCCTATCTTACTTGCAGCGTATGGAGATTGTCCAACTAAAGGGTGATGCTCTGTAATAGGTACAAATTGAGCACTACCATAAACTTCACTAGTGGAAGTATGTATTACTTTTTTAATATTATTCATTTTAGCTGCTTGCATGACGTTTAAGGTTCCGGTTATATTTGTATCAATATAAGAGGATGGGGATCTATACGAATATGGAATTGCAATCAAAGCAGCCAAATGAAAAACATAATCACTTTTTTTCATCGCATGTGAAACACTATCAAAATCTCTAACATCACCAAAAAAAATTTCTAACTTTTCAAAATCTTTCTTTTTAAGATTGCTTAACCATCCAACTGAATTAAAAGAATTATATTGAATAAACGTTTTTACTTTAAAATTTAGTTTTAATAGTTTTTCAATTAGATGTGATCCAATAAATCCTTCTGAGCCAGTTACAAATATTGTTTTCATTTTTTATTGTACAAAATACTTATTAATTTCATTGTTTCAAGTGACTTATTCAGACTTACCAAGTTATGCTGTTTGCCTCGAATAGCCTTAATAAAATCACCGGCCTGCTTATAAAACCCTGGTTTATAGGTTTTGTCATGATTATCTCTCGGTATTAAATTGTATTTATAAGAATTTGTCGTTCTAAAACTTAATTCTTCTAAAGGATCTAGTTTAAAATAAAATTTATTGGTTGAAACTGTAACAGTCCATGGTCCTGGTCGCTCCCATATAGACTGATATATGCAAATATCTCCACTACTATAAATTAAATGTATCAATTTTTTTTGTTTAGAAAAGATATTCTTTTTAATAGAAATTAGCCTTCCCCTACAAATAAAATTTGCATAATCAATCATATGAATCGAGTTTGAAAACATCCAATTATCTATAATTTTTTTAGGATGAGCGCTTTTTATAGAGAAAGTGTTTTCATAATCTAAAATATTTACAACTCTAGTTCCTTTGGCTTTGTGAAGTAAATTATGTAAAGATAAACTGCTAGAATAAAATCTACGATTTAAAGCAACAAAAACTTTTAAGTTTTTTTTTTTTGGAAGTGAATATATTTTTTTAGATTCTTCATAATTGTATCCTGCCGGTTTTTCTACTAAACAAAAATCAAATAAGTTAAAAACATTTTTGCAAACTTGATAGGTTGACCCTACTGAAACACCAACTATGGCTACTGAAATGGTATTCTTTTCATGATGAATTTCAGAAATTTTTTTGAAAACATGTTTAATTTTGTACTTTTTCTTTAATACAATCGCTTTTTTAGGTGTCCTGCTTAGTATTGCATACAAACAAACATTTTTTTGAGACCTAAAAGCTTTGATATGCTCATTAATTATAGAACCAGCACCAAAAAAAAATAAATTAATTTTTTTCATGGTTTTCATGAAGTTTTCCGTCCTTTAATTCAAAAACTTGATCACATATTTTAAAATTATCTTTTTTATGAGATATAATAATAATACTCATTTTATTTTTTAATTTTTCCAATCTAGTTAAAATTTCTTTTTCAGTTTTACTATCAAGAGAGCTAGTGGCTTCATCCAGAAGTAGTATGTCAGGATTCCTAAATATTGCTCTAGCTATACCAATTCTTTGTTTTTGACCTCCAGAAATTTTAAGCGATGATTCTCCAGTCGTAGTTTGAAGACCGTTTTCAAGATCATGTACGAACTCTGTTAATCCTGAATCATCTATTACTTTAAATAAATAATCGTTATCTTTTTTATAATCTTTATCCGACTGTGTCGAAAAATTTTCAAATCTAATATTATTTTCTATAGTATCATCAGGCAAATAGACATTTTGAGCAACATAACCAATTAAATTTTGCCAAGAGCGTTTATTGTTAGCTATATCTAGATTGTCACAATATATAGATCCAAGTGTAGGATTTAGTAAGCCAGTTATAATATTCATTAGTGTAGATTTACCGTCACCTGTTTTTCCAAATATACCAATGATAGAATTTTTTTTAATTTTTAAATTAATATCTTTTAAAATAAGTCGGCTACTATTGGCATATTGAAATGAAATATTTTCTAGGCTTATTTCATTGCTAAAATTAAGCTTGTCTTTGTCAGATTTATCAATAATTTTATTGAATTTTATACTTTCTAGTTTTTTGATTTCCGCATAAATCGCTTCCACTGAAGGGTAGCAAGTTGAATAATCTCCTAGCGAAACTACAATTCTATTAAAGCTGGGCAAAATCCTGATAGCAGAGAAAAAATAAATTCCCAAGATAGTTATAATCTCACCAGAAGTTTGTCCATTTTTCAATAGATAAAAAAATGATAGAGCTAATAACCCAATAATCAATATTTCAAAAAAGATTTTAGGCATTTGTGCTAAGGTTCTTTCTTTTCTTGTATTTATGATAGACATTTTATTATTATAGTCGAATAAATTTAAAGAATTAATCTCCTTATTAAAAATTTTTATTTCTTTTATTGACTGAAAACTCTCTAATATATTTTTAATTTTTAAATTTTCATAAAAAATTCTAGATATAGACCATCTAACTAATATTTTTTTAATAAAAAAAAAGTAAATTGAACCTACAATACTGACTGCTAAAAAAACTGAAATAGTTACTTTGGCATTAATTAAAAATAAAAAAATAAATATTGCAGCAGTTACTACTACATCTTGAATTAATGTAATTATAGAAAATATCATTCTAGTCAGCATTGGTATTTCTGTTTGGAAGTTTCTCATAGCCAATGAGCTATTAAAATTTAAAAAAAAATCATATGGTTTTTTAATATATGATAAATATAAGTTTTTCGTTACTGAGGCACGAACTTTAAAAATTAAACTAAATTTAGTGTAGGTAAACCAAAAACTAATTAAATTTTTTAATAAATACACCCCAATAAAAAGTAGTAGTAAAAATTCTAGCTTAGCATCATTATCCAACAAAGAATAACTGTCTGGAAAAAAAGATGTTATAAAATTTGAAAGAATAATATCGGTTTCCATGAATGTGCTAAGCACCGGCAAAAGAAGAGAAAGTGTCAAAACCTCTAAGAAGGTATTGAGTAACAACAAAATTACCACTAAAGTGAAAGACTTACGAATACTTTTTGTTAATAAATAGATAATTTTCGCTTGTATTCTAAAGTAATTTTTAATTGATAAAATTTCGAAGTTCATTATCTTTTAATTATTTGAATAATTTCTTTAATTTTTTTTAATTTAAACATTTCTGTTAACTGAAATTTAATTTTAAATTTTTTTTCTATTATCATTATAAAATCTAAATGTTTGAGAGAGTCCCAGTCTTTTAAATCTGACAAAATAGTTTCTTCACTAATTTTTGCTTTAATATTAAAATTTTTTTTCAAAATTAGCTTTAATTCTTTAGCTATAGGGTTATTTATCACTTTTATAAACACCTAAATTTTTACACACCGATAGGCTTAAAAAGCATGCTGCAAATGAAAAGCCTGCTCCAAACCCTGCCATAAGAATATTTGTTTGTTTTTTATTTTTTAATTTTGAACATATTGAAATTGGAATGGAGGCTGAGCTTGTATTTCCATATTTTTCTATAGAATATACTCTTCGACTTCTTTTAATGTTTAGTAGATCAAATATTTTTTCTAGCATCATCAAATTTGCTTGATGGAAAACATAAAATTTAACTCTTTTATTTTTAATTCTTTTTAATAAATTTTTAACTAAGCTAGGAACATTTTTTATCGCAAAATTAAAAACTTCTTTTCCATCCATGTAAAAAATAGGCCTATTATTATTTATATTCTTTACACCTGAATGATTTATTAAAAGTTTATCACAGCCTTCTTTTGCACTACCGATATCAAAATATGCTGTTTGATTATTTTTTACCCCCACTAATGTAGCAGACACACCATCACCAAAAAGTAATTGATTTTCTATATTATCTTTAGATATGGTCTTAGAAATTGTGTCACCCGTTAATAAAATTGCCAATTCATTATTTTTACATTTACTCATAATATTCATAACCACCCACAATCCATATACATACCCTGAACATCCTAGGTTTATGTCAAATGCAGCACAGCTTGTACTTAGATTAAGTTTTTGATGCACAATATTACTGCACGATGGCATCAAATTATCAGGTGTTTGAGTAACACAAACAACTAAGACTATTTTTTCTTTTTTCAATTTATTTTTTTTTATAATTTTTTCTCCAGCTTCACAAAATAAATCAACCGTGGTTTGGTTATTTTTAGACTTATATGATTTTTTTACTCCTATAACCCTTGATACTCTTGATAGTCTTTCATTATTTTTAATTGTTTTTTTCACACTAAATTCCCTTGAAGGAACTAAGGCTAAAATTGACTTAATGTATGTATTGTTTATTTCATCTATCATTAAGCAGAATACCCACCATCTAAATGAAAGTTTGCTCCAGTAATCCATCGACTTTTTTTTTTATCAATTAAAAATTTAATAGAGTGAACTAAGTCTCTAACTTCTCCAAAACCAAGTAAATGTTTTTGCTCTAAATCCTTTAGTTGCTTCTCATTCAAAAAATTATTTACTTGCATTCCCATTCCACTATTTATATGCCCCAATATTATAGTATTTACTCTTATTTTTTTTTGCGATAATTCTATAGCTGCGCATTTCGCAAGATTATTTAATGCAGACTTTGAAGATGAGTATAGACTAATACCTTTATTTCCTTCTAATGATGAGACTGAAGAAATAGTTGTTACTGAGTCTACAGACTCAAAATAATAACAAAGTTTAACTAAATTAATAAAAGTTAGACAGTTTGCATCAAAAACACTTCTAAACTTTAAATTACTTGAAATTTTAAATGTTGAAAAAGCATGTAGACCATTAAAATGTAGGATAGAGCTAACTTTAAATTTTTTATTAATTTTTTTAGCTAAATTTGGAATATTATTTTTGTCAGAAGTAAAATCATACTTGATATATAAACAGGATTTTCCAAAATTATATTTTGGTTTAATTTTACGATAAATCAAAATTATATTATGTGATTTAATCAATTCTGTAACTGCTCCCTGTGCAAGGCTAGAGTTGGCTCCAGAAATTAAAATAGTCTTTTTCAATTTATTTTTTTTCTAGTATTGGAGTTTTTTTGCTTTGAGAATTTCTTACATCACATAAAAACTGTGATGTGCTATTTGTATTATTTTTTTTAGAAAAACCTAAGTCTATATAAAGCTTTTCTACTAAAAAATTTTTTTGAGTTGGCATATGAATTCCAATAATTTTTTTTATTTTCTTTGTTTTAGCATATTTTATAACACTATTTATAATAAAAATTTCTAGAGTTCTATTTAAAACTCTACAGCTCATCACCCAATTATCAATAAATAAACAATCCTTAGTAATTGTCCCAACTATTAATGATACAATACCATAATTTGAAAACTTATCTCTAAAACTAAACTGGAATGTAATACGATTTTTATCAGTTCTAATATTGTGTATATCTTTCAGGCTATATCTTATTGTTGTAAAATTAAATTGATTAGATCTTAAAAATAACTGGACAATCCTATCATAATCCCCTTTTTTGAATTCTGAGTGTTCGCATTCCATTTTTAAAGATTTTAAATATTCATTAAAGTCGCTAAATTTTTCTTTTAATTTTTCTCTTTTAACGTTTGTTATGTAGCTTTTAGATCTTGATATATCTTCTTTACTTAAAGAAACTAAATCAAAATAAAAATTATTTAATAAAATATTTCTATAATAACATGGCTCACTTGGCAGTTCAGGTATAGTTACATTTGGTAAAAAAGAACGAACTAATTCACGCTCAGCAGGGTTATCATCAAAAAAAACAAATGAGTCCAAGCCTAAGCCGAGCTCCTTAGAAATGTTTTTAATATTTTCTGCTTTATTATTCCAATTTGCTTTTATTGATACAAAATCGTTATATCTTAATACTAAATTAGTATTATTTTTAAATGCAGCTTTTACATTTTTATCAAAGTTTTTAGAACAAATTGCCAAAAGAACCCCACGTTTTTTTAGATTTAAAATTGTTTTTTGAAAATCAAAGAAAACTTTGCCCTCAGGAGTTTCGTTGTCAATTTTGATGTTCTCATAACCTTCGTCACCAAGAATTCCGCCCCATAAAGTATTGTCTAAATCTAGTACTAAAACTTTTTTCAACTTACCAAATGAAGTTAGTACAAAATTAATGACTATGGGTAAAAAGTGTTCCGCAAACTCTTGTGAAAAAGGAATCTTCGCCAGATAAAATTTTATTGTGTCTTGGATATTGATTAGACCAAACTGTTTAGAATAAGATTCGATGTCAATTAAATTAAACTTGTGTTTTTTTGATTTTTTTAAAATATAATTATTTAAATTATCTATTAACTCACTTTTATTATTTTTAACTTTTTTTTCTAAACTATAAAATTCTGTATTTTCATATGCAGAGAGGTTACTAAGAAAAATTTTTGTTTTTTCTAGAACTTCTAATTTTGTAAAAATAAAATTATAAAAATTTTCAATTTTTCTCAAATCTTTTTTTGTATAAATTAGACTATTTGAAAAGCTAGAGATTTCTTCTAAATCGTTTTTATCAAAAAAAACAAATATACAATCGTATTTTAATTTTTCTTTCTTTAAGCTCAAAAATTCATTGTAATTTATATAATGAATATCAACACTAGACTTGTTAATTAAAAAACTTTCCTTAATTAATCTATCAAATATCTGGTAGCTCATATTAGAAATTATTAAGATTGAGATTTTTAAAAAAGACTTATTTTTTTTTGATTCTTTTGATAAAAATTCTAAGAACTTATTCTTATTGTCCTCACTTAAATTAAATGAATTAGAATAATTTATTAATAGTTCTAATTTTTTTTTTTTAATTGCATTACCAATAATTTGATTTTCCTGAAAAAGAGAAGGTTTTATACTGCTAATCATTTTTTATTTTAAATATCTTAACCAAGTCTTTTACTTTCTTACATCGATTATAATCTGACGGTTTTATGTTTAACTTTTGAAAATACATTTCTTGTAATGAAATCATTTCAAGTATTCTTAATGAGTCAAAATTAATATCACTAAGTAGCATTTCCTCATTAAAATTTTTTTTTATTTCAAATATTTTTTGTAATTCTTTAAAAAATTGTTTTTTTTTCATATGATTGAATAATGTATTTTAATATGTATACATATATATATATTATGAATAACTTTCTATTATTTTATGGTGGAGATGCATCTTTAGAAATAATTTCTTACCTTGAGGACATGAGGTCAATTAATGGTAGTGATATTTTTCATATTGTGGACATCAAGCCTAATAAAAAAAGATTCTCTAAAATAACGCAACAGGTAATTTTCTATAAAAAGATTACAGATTTAAAGATACGTACTTTTAAAGGTATTTATATAACATCAGGTTTTCCAGATCTAAGGGAGCAAGCATATAAAGAGCTTAAAAAAAAAAAATTAACACCCAATATTCTTATTCACCCAAAATCACATATTGGTAACCATTCTAAAATTGGACATGGTTCAATATTAGCACCATTTTCTTTAATTTCTCCTCATTCTAAAATAGGTAGCAATTGTTTTATAAATAGTTTTTCTTCAATTGGACATCATAATCTAATTGGTGACTCAAATGTATTCTGTCCCTATTCTGTCACTAATGGAAACTGCAAGATTGGTAATAATAATTTTTTTGGGACTGGTTCGGTTATAAATCCACTAGTATCTATTGGTAACCATAACAAGATATCATCAAACTCCGTTTTACAAAAAAGATTAAACAATAAAAGCCTAGCACATGGGAATCCTGCAATAATAATTAAAATTTTTTAATATCTAATTAAATAACCAGACTAAAATTTATTTAATATTTCTAGTATTTTTTTTATAGAGTTCTTTTGATAATAGGGGTTTTGAAAATTAATTTTTTTATATTTTTTTTTTTGCAGCATTTTTAATATATCTTTGGATTTAGCTTCAATATTAAATACACTCATTCCAGCTGTTCTATTTTTTTGTCTACTACCTATATTTATAGAAAATTTCTTAAATAAAGGAACCTCATAAAATAAAGAGGATGAGTTACCTAAATTAAAATCAACATTTTTTACAAAAGAAAAATAAAGTTTTCTTCCTAAATGTCTTTGAAAAAAATATTTTTTTGGATTTTTTATTATAAGTAAATTTATTTTTGATAAAATTGTTTGGTTATCAGGATCATTGTTGGGACCTGTAAAAAGAACATTAAGATTTTTAGTTTTTTCTAATGCATTGATAACATTTGAAAACTCTTTCTTTGTGTTTCCATTGGTAACTGGATGAAAGGTAACAAGTGCTGTTTTTGAATCAAAAAAATTTTTAAATAAATTAATTAATTTTTTTTTAGTAAAAAATTTTGAACCATTTATTCCATCCAAAGCCAAAGATCCAACATTAAAAATATACTTTTTTTCAATACCAAAATTGATTAATTTATTTGCATGATTTTTATGAGAAACAAAGTGATATTTTGAAAGTAAAGAAACTTGATTTCTTATAGTATCATCAAATGAACCCTCACTTGTTTCTCCACCATAAAAATGAATAATAGGAATTTTTAAGAAAAAAGCAGCAAATGCTGGGCACAATATTTCATATCTATCACAAGGTAAAATTATGTAATCTGGTTTAGCATCACTCAAAAATTCTGAAAATTTTTTTATTCCAAATGATACTTCATCTAAAATATTTTTTGATTTATTTTTTTTTATATTTAACTTTATCTTCTTAACTATTTTTATTTTAGATTTAACAATATCATTAAGATCGTCTTCAAAGCCATTTTCTAAAAAACTTCCAGTAATGATTAATGACAAATCCCATTTTTTTTGATGTGAAAGTTTTTTTAAAAAATTTTCAAATTGACCAAACTCAGCTCTAGATCCAGTGACAAAAAAAATTTTCTTTTTATTTAATTGGATCATACTTTTTAAAATTCTTTTTTGCTTTTTTCCCAATTATTAATTTTAAGTTTGACGAGTGGAGACCGTCATTAGGTCTCATTAAGCAAATATTTAATATATTAAATTTTTCACCTTTATTAATATCTATGCTAGCATGTATCGATTGCCTTACTAGATGACTTGTGACTAGTTCTTTTTTGTTTGGCTTTTTTTCATAACGACCTATTGCTTTTTCTATATTTCTTATTTTAGATACCATTGAGCTGAATTCATCAGGTTCCAAACTAGCTTTGTGATCAGGACCGTTCATTTTCTTTGATAATGTAAAATGTTTTTCTATAACTTTTGCACCGTATGCAATAGCAGCGATTGGCACCTCGATACCAAGAGAGTGGTCTGATAAACCAACATTAACTTTAAATTTATTTCTTAGATAAACAATTGATTGTAAATTAACATCTTTAAAATTTGTTGGGTACTCAGAAACACAATGCAATAATGTAATTCTTGTTAAAGGATGTTGCCTGGTAAGAATTTTTAAGGCATTTTTTATTTCCTTAATATTTGCCATTCCAGTTGAAAGTAAAATTTTTTTATCTGATTTTGATATAGCCTCTAATAGTTGATTATTAACAATTTCTCCTGATGGAATTTTTATAAAATCAAGCTTTAACCTATTTACAATTAAATAATCCATAGAGCTGAAGGCACTAGTTAAAAATTTAATTTTCTTTGACTTGCATCTTTTTATTAAAATTTTATAAGCCTTTCTCCAATCAAGATGTAGTTTTGAAATCATTGATTTTTGACTTTGGCTATTTTGTGTATTGTTAATTTGATATTTTGCTTTTTTTGCAAATGGAGATATTAAATCAGGATTAGTATGTTGAAATTTTACAAAATCAGCTCCACTTTTTGCAGCCTCATCAATTAGTTTAATAGCTAAATCCAACTTTCCGTTATGGTTGACCCCCGCTTCTGCTATAATTATTGTCTTATTTTTCATGTCAGTTTTTTTGTAAAGCTATATAAATATGTATTAAAAACAATTTAATACACTTTGATGATCAACAAGCAAAATGTTTAATTTATTTAACTTGTTATGCACATTTTTTTTTTAAAATTAAGTAATTTATTTTATTAATCAATATACTATTATTCTTATCGTGTTTCATTACCTTTTTTCTTATCGGAGATATTTTTTCAATCCATTCTCTTAAGCTTATATCTCTCAAATTATTCAAAACCCTATTAACTTCAGATTGTGTAATATCCGAGCTATACCAAAAACCTTTTTTGGAAAAATTTTCAGGCCATCCAAAATTTCTATCATTTAGATTTTTGATATTTTGTCTAAAAAAGCATATTTTTTTATATCTACCAAATAATTCGTATCCTAAAGTTGACCAAATACTAACAACTACTTCAAATTTGTCTAAAGATTGATACCTTTCTTTAAAATTTAATTTGTAAGGATTCCAGTATTTCCATGGTCTGCCCAAGGCAATTTTTCTAAAATATGATTTTTCTTTTTTTATTGATTTAGAATCTCTACTTGCACCCAAAATATAAAGTTCTAAATTTTTTTTGTCAGCATATTCACATAATTTAGGTATTAATTTCTTTTCTGTTTCAAGCCATTTTTTTATAGTACAAACTTTTTCCCCATGAGAATACATATAATCATTTGCAAGAGTATGTAATCTAAACTGAGAGATATAAATAATTTTTCCATTCTTAATAGAGATAGAATTTAAATTCATTTTATTATTTTTTAAATTTCCAATAGCTATTGTTTTACAATCTATATATTTTTTATACATTTTTCCAATTGCTGAGTTAAAAGTAAAAATATAATCTGAGCTAAATCTTTTATGATTTTTTTTGTCTATAAGTTTTTTATTTCCAAATAAATCGTTAACGATATGTCTAGCTCCATTTTGAAAGGCTAGAAAATAAACTTCTTTAAAATATTTTTTTAACAAATAAAAATTTATATTATTATCTGTTGAGTTGATTACAATATTTGGTCTTACAAACCTTATGTAGTTGCAGGTATATGCAGTAATTAAGTTATCGATAAAAATAACTTTTATACTTTTATAACTAAAGAAAATAGACATAAAAATAAAAAAATTAATTTTTCTATTTTTATCAAAAATAAAATAGGATTTATCTGATCCAAAAATAGTATTCATAAATTGATCAGGTATAAAATCATAAAATAAAATTTGATTTTTGGAAGGAAAATTAAAAAATTGAAATTTTTTAAAAAGACTAATGATTTTCATTAAATATAAATTGCCTATTCTTCACATGCTACGTTTTGTTCGTCAGCAAGATAATGTATACTGGAGGGATTATTAAATAATTTAATCATAATGGTAGAGTTTTAGATGCTCCACCCATCATCTATAATAATATTTTGGCCATTAATATATTTTGTTTCCTCTGACAATAAGAACTTAAATGCACTTAATAAATCTTTTGAGTCCAATAATCCTTTGGATAGGCAAGATTTTTTGTAATTTCTAACAAACGATTTAGGTTGATTATCTTTTATTCCTCCAGGGGAGATGCAGTTAAATCTTATATTTTTTCCTTTAAAATATTTTGCTAAATATTTTGTCATATTAATTATTCCAGCTTTAATAATTGAATACTCTATAGCCGATGACATTTTAGTACCCTTGTAATGCTCGAATTTGGGAGCTGATAAACCCTGTATCGAAGAAATTAAAATCATATTTCCATATTTTTGTTTAATGAATACTTTTGAAATATTTTTTATTATAATTACAAGATTAGATAAATGCTCGGAAAAGCTTAAATTTAAATGTTTTTTATTTATGTCATTTAAAGAATATTTGCCCCATGTCTTATTTACTGGGTATATACAATTAACAGCAGAATCTATTTTATTGAATCTGTTCAATGATTCTTTTAATAATAGTTTAATTTTTTGTTCATTATTTAGGTCTACTTTTTTTACGTAGAAATTATTTTTTGGAATTTTAGATAAAAAAGTTTTTAATTTTAA
>MDTF01005585.1_pt1 | contig 24586 bp, 14 predicted proteins | sample 811191 | NCBI WGS metagenome assembly MDTF01 (sample SAMN05326649, study PRJNA326480) | marine metagenome | isolation source: seawater | place: Southern Ocean | collected 2011
GACTCATACAAGCTACATTACAACTACGCAACGGCTTTAAATGATCGATTTGACAATGAGAGTTTACCACAAGTAGAAAGAAACAAAGCTCTGAAAAAAGCCATTGAGCATTTTAACGAAGCCATCCGAATTAGACCTGAACATGCTGATGCGTACAACAATTTGGGAAATGCCTACAGAAGAGCCGAGAACTTTGATAAATCCATTCAGATTTACAATGCTCTGTTGGCCCAGAAACCCGATTATTGGAAAGCTTATTACAACAGAGGAGTAACTTTATTCAGTGCTGGTAGATACGCTGAAGCTAGAAAAGACTTGCGTTTGTATGCCGAAAGATCATTAGAGAATAGTGGAGCAGCTTGGTATTGGGCAGGGGTTTGTAGCGGACATTTAGCCGATTTCTCTGGAGCCATAAACGATTTGGGTCAATCACTAGTGATAAATCCGAACCGTTGGGATGCATACAACTATATGGGGATGGCTTATGGGAATATAAATCAATGGGGCAATGCCGTTCAAAGCTTTGAAAAAGCCTATCAGCTCAATCCCTCAACAGAAGTACAGCGTAATCTAGAAATGGCAAGGGAGGCTATGAATGCTAATTGATTGTATCAAATACTTTTTGAGATTAAATCATTCATGTTTTTTCTCCTACTAAAACCCTATTTTTGCCGCTTTTTTAAACGGCAGGTATGCAAGCTATTATCAAGAACTTTACCCAAAATCCCAAAAACGACATCCTATCTGGACTTACCGTAGCCTTGGCATTAGTACCCGAAGCGGTGGCTTTTGCTTTTGTGGCTGGAATTGATCCTTTGGTTGGTCTTTACGGAGCATTTATGATGGGGTTAGTAACCTCTATTTTTGGTGGACGACCAGGAATGATATCTGGAGCAACTGGTGCCATGGCTGTTGTTATGGTTCACTTGATTCAAAAAGGAAATGAAGTTGGTTTGGCTCTAGATCAACCCATTGAGAATTTAGGTTTGCAGTGGTTGTTTGTTACACTTCCAATTGTGGGTGTTATTCAAATGTCTGCTGGTTTATTCAAACTCGGGAAATTTGTTCGCTTAATTCCACACCCTGTAATGATGGGGTTTGTGAATGGTTTGGCCATTGTAATTTTCATGTCGCAATTGGGTATGTTCCGCGAGAATATTGATGGCGTTTGGACATACATGCAAGGCGAGAAGCTATACATCATGGTTGGCTTAGTTGCCTTAACCATGGCAATCATGTATTTCTTACCCAAAATAACCAAAGTGGTTCCTGCAGCTCTAACAGCTATTTTAGTTGTTGCAGCAATTACCATTCTATCGGGATTAGATGTAAGCACTGTTGGGTCGTTCATTCGCGAGGGTGGAGGTACAGGTTTAAAAGGTTCTTTGCCTCATTTGCAATTGCAAGTTTTAGATATTATCCCAACGATGAGTGGACATTGGGGAATGGTAATTTCTACCGCCTTCCTATTGGCTGCCGTAGGTTTAATAGAATCATTGATGACATTAAACTTAGTAGATGAAATCACAGAAACCAGAGGTAGTGGAAACCGTGAGTGTTTGGCTCAAGGTGGAGCTAACTTATTGAACGGATTGTTCGGGGGAATGGGCGGTTGTGCCATGATCGGTCAATCAATCATCAACGTAAACTCAGGTGGTCGTGGCCGTTTGTCTGGTATTGTTGCTGCAGTAGCACTGTTGCTATTCATTTTGTTTGCTGCTCCATTGATTGAGCAAATTCCAATTGCTGCTTTGGTAGGCGTGATGTTCATGGTTGTTATCGGAACATTTGCTTGGAGTAGTTTCCGTATTTTGAATAAAATACCTGTTTCAGATGCCATTGTGTTGATTGCTGTTTCAGCTATCACCGTTTGGAAAGACTTGGCCATTGCTGTGATTGCTGGTGTTATTATGTCGGCATTGGTATTTGCTTGGCAAAGTGCAACACGAATTCGTGCTCGTAAACGCATGAAATCTGATGGAACCAAAGTGTATGAAATTTGGGGGCCACTTTTCTTCGGATCTATCCAAGCATTCAACAGCAAGTTTGACCCTAGAAATGATCCTAATCAAGTGGAGATAGACTTCTTAGAATCTCGTGTGAGTGACCATTCTGGAATGGAAGCGATCAGCAACTTGGTTGATAAATACGAAGAGTTTGGCAAGAAGGTGAAGTTGGTTCACTTGAGCCCTGAGTGTAAAACATTATTGATGAAAGGCCATCCAGGATTAGAGCCTTACATCGAATCAAATATTGATGATCCGAGATATCACGTTGTAACGGATATGGTAGATCAAGAGGTGTAAGCCTCAAAACCGACTTAGGTGCAAATAAAAAATCCCGATCATGCTATAATGCTGATCGGGATTTTTAATATCCAGATGGAAACAAATTAGCTGTTTCCTTTTTTGTAATCTGCTAAGAATTTCTCTAAACCGATGTCTGTTAATGGGTGATTCAATAAACCTGTGATAGAGCTTAAAGGACCAGTCATTACATCCGCACCAATTTCAGCACATTTAATTACGTGCATGGTGTGACGGACAGAAGCAGCTAAGATTTCAGTATCGTACATGTAGTTATCGTAAATTAAACGAATTTGCTCAATCAACTCTAAACCATCTGTAGAAACATCATCTAAACGACCAATAAATGGAGATACAAAAGATGCACCTGCTTTAGCCGCTAACAAAGCTTGTCCAGCAGAGAAAACCAATGTACAGTTTGTTCTGATGCCTTTGCTAGAGAAGTATTTCAATGCTTTCACACCGTCTTTAATCATTGGGATTTTAACCACAATGTTTTCGTGTAACTCGGCCAAACGTTCTCCTTCTTTCACCATACCTTCAAAATCGGTACTGATTACTTCGGCACTAACAGGACCCTCTACTAAGTTGCAGATTTTCACGTAGTGATCTAAGATGTTTTGTTCACCTGTAATACCTTCTTTAGCCATTAGAGAAGGATTGGTAGTAACTCCATCTAAAACGCCCAAATCTTGAGCTTCTTTGATTTGATCGAGATTGGCTGTATCAATAAAAAATTTCATGTGTGAAAAGTTGATTTGCTTTTAACTTGGCGCAAAAGTAGGTTGTTCATTTCAATGCACAACAACGATGTGTGAAATAGCTGTAAAGGATTAAAGAACAGAAGGTTTGTGAGGCTGTGTTGCTGGTATTTTCTCAACAATGTAACGTTCAGCGTACTCATCTGGTAATTCAGACTTCAAGTGGTTGAGTAATACAGCTAATCCTTTTTTGTAGTGCGAGTTGTTGGTAATGATAACGTGGCAATCATCGCGATAAGGTTTTAAGAACTTTTGGAAAGATGGTGTTACGTGATTCTCCCATCTGTAGCGAACATCGGCTTCATCGTATCCGCGTTCTTCAGCATCGCGCTTGATACGTCTTTCTAATTTCACATTTTCGCGAGCATCAATAAAAACACGTAGGTCTAGTGATTTTCTAATTTCTTCATAATGGAAGATGAAAAGGCCTTCCATCACAATAATCGGAGCTGGATTTACCTTTAAAAAGCCCGGAACTTTATCTTTTTTGTTGAAAGTATACTCCTTAATTGTAATCGCATCACCTTTGCGAATATTGATCAAATCTCGGTAAAATTGAACGCGATTGATTGATTCAGGAAGATCGAAATTCACTTCTCCATTTTCATCAATTTCTTGTTCTTCAATAGGTTTGTAGTAATTGTCTTGAGAGATGATACAGAGTGAACCTTTAGGCATGTTGGTTTTTAAATCGCGCAAGAAACTTGTTTTCCCTGACGCACTTCCTCCGGCTATTCCAACAATGTAAGGTTTGAAATTCATGAGGCAAATTTATAGTCTTGCGTGAAATCATCAAGCTTTGGTTAAATTTACCACCAAATTCAATTAGAATCATGAATAAAATGCTAGTCGGAATCTTTATGCTTATCTCCATGTTGAACGCTCATGCCCAAGAGTTATCAGCATACAAAATATACAATGCTAAAGGCGAGGAGGTGGATTTTGGTGAAATGGTTCATGACCTTCAAAAATCGAAAGTGATTTTATTGGGTGAGCAACACAACAATCCGATTTGTCATTGGCTACAAGTTGAGGTAACCAAGGCTGTTTATGAAAAAGACAGTAGTTTAGTTTTGGGTGCTGAAATGTTTGAGGCAGACAATCAGTTGGTTATAGACGAATACTTAGCAGGTTGGATCAAGTCATCGCATTTAGAAAAAGAATCTAAGATTTGGCCGAACTACGATACAGATTATAAGCCATTGATGGATTTTGCGAAAAGCCAAAACCTATCGTTTATTGCTACCAATGTTCCTCGCAGATACGCCAGTTTAGTGTCATACCGTGGTGTTGAGGTTTTGGAAGAATTATCAGACGAAGCAAAGTCAAATATGGTACCACTCCCTTTTGATTTTGATCCAGAAGCACCAGGATATAAAGAATTGTTAGAAATGGACTTTGGTCATGGACATACTACAGGTGGCGGTCACAGTCACGATGAAGAGCTTGGCCCAATTAACATGGTAAAAGCTCAGGCGTTGAAAGATGCAACCATGGCACATTTTATTACTCAAAATTTTGGTGACGCGAAGCACTTTATTCATTATCAAGGTGATTTTCACTCTTCAAATTACGGTGGTATTTATTGGTATTTGAAGCATACTGATAAGAAACTGAAAGTAGCAACCGTTTCTATGGTTGAAGCATCAGATCTTGATTGGGAAGGAGGTTACTTAGGAAGAGCAGACTTTGTTGTGGTTATTCCAAGCGGAATGACAAAAACACATTAAGCATTGTTCTGATTCCTTTGAGTGGATTATTGTAGTAAGTTCTAACTTGTTTTCAAACAGGTGATTATGTCTTGTAGCCAGTGATTTGTCTCTTAATTGTCTGTAGTTGTAGATCCTCAACCCTTTATTCTATAAAGAAAAAGGTGCACTTTTGAGAATAAGGATACGGTCAGTTGTATCTGGGGGTAAGATGACAAAAGAATCAAGGAACATAATTTACTGGTTATGCAGTAGGCTAGGTGTTAATAGCTTGTTGTTTTTTGTATTGTATTTAGCCTTCATTCACAATTCTTACGCTCAGTGTAATGTCAATCTTAATCTTGGCAACGATACTGTGGTGGCTTGTGGTACTTCGTTAACATATTCAGCGCCCAGCGGAATGGATACATACGACTGGAGTACTGGTGCTACTTCAGCTTCTATAACAGTAAGTCAGCCTGATACATATTCTGTAACCGTAAGTCAGTTCACGGGTAATGTTGTGAATAATGGCGATTTTTCATCAGGAAATACCGGATTTACAAGTAGTTATGTCGTTGGAACAGGAGGTAGTTGGGGGCAGTTGTCAAACCCGGGTACTTATGCAGTAACTTCTAATACATCATTGGTGCACAATAACTTTCCATCATGTTATGATCATACCACTGGGAATGCTACGGGTTCAATGATGGTTGTCAACGGGTCAGGTGTAGCTGGTCAAAATGTATGGCAACAAAATATTACAGTAACGCCTAATACTGATTATGCATTTGAGGCATGGGGAATGTCTGCTGTAGCATCAAATCCAGCCCAATTGTCATTTTCAATTAATGGTACTCAAATAGGTTCAACTTTCAATTTGAGTTCGACAACATGTAATTGGCAACAGTTTTATGTGATTTGGAATTCAGGAGCAAATACAACAGCAAATATTTCTATTGTAAACCAAAATATTGCTGGTGGAGGTAATGATTTTGCATTGGATGATATCTCGTTCTCCACTGTTTGTGAATTTTCTGATACCGTTGTTGTTACTCCAATCCCAATTCAATTGGCGTTAGATAGCATATGGTTATGTCAGGGAGATACTACAACCTTGGGATTAGGGATAAACAATAACTCAAATTGCTCACAAAGTACAGCCCAATATCAGTGGAGTCCTTCTACTGGTTTAAGTAATGCAAATGTGCAATCGCCATTATTAACCGTTCAACCGAATCAGGTTACAACATCTTACACTCTTAATTATTCAGATGGTTGTGGTTGTAATACTTCTGATACATTAACAGTTGTAGTAAGCGATATAGCAGAGCCATCAGCTACTATTACAAAAGTTTTGTGTGGTGTTAATGATGGTGAAATCAACGTGAATCCTCAAGGTGGGTTTCCTAGTTTTCAGTTCAGTATAGATAGTGGTTATACTTATCAAAACAATCCAATATTTTCTAATCTGCCTGTAGGATATTATAACATTCGTGTACAAGACTCGTTAGGATGTGAAAGTGCTGTAAAACTAGATACGATTATAGATCCAAATAGCCCTGTAATAGACAGTATTCGTATTGAAAACGTGTCTTGTTTTAGTGCTAATAATGGAGAAATTGAAGTCTTTACTACTGGAGGAAATTCTCCAGTTTCGTATAGTATTGATAGTGGACAAACATATCAGTCGGTAGCTCTTTTTCAACAACTCAATTACGGACAATATTGGGTAATGACCCAAGATGTAAACGGTTGTTAATCTATCCCGCAATTGGTAAACATCAGTACCAATCAAGCTTTGTTTTTTGATAGCGTTCAGGTGCAAGATTTAGCTTGTTATCAAGATACATCAGGCAGTATAGATGTATTTGCGCACGGTGGTACGCCTCCTTTATCGTATTCAATTGACAATGGAGTTAATTATCAATCCAATACGCTTTTCGATTCTTTACAGTCTGGTTCATATGTAGTGTTAATTCAAGATTCGTTTGGTTGCCAAACTACTCCTCAGGTAATTCAGGTAAATCAACCAACTAATATTGTTCCTCAGCTTACTACAATTAACGATACTTGTTATCAAGCATGTGGAGGGAGAGCATCAGTGTCAACCTCTGGAGGAATTCCTCCATATCAATACAATTGGTTTGGCTTTGGATCTAATCAAACCAATTCAACCAATTTGTGTGCAGGTAATTATCAGCTACAAGTAACTGATAACAGTGGATGCTACAAACTGTTGAATTATTCGATAGCTGAACCCGATGAGTTAGTTTTTGATTCCATTTCGGTGAATCAAATTTCATGCAATGGGGTAGCAGATGGGGCAATTACTCCTTATGTTTCAGGTGGGAAACCACCTTACACATATAGCATAGATGGCGGAGCTACCGTTTCTACATCTCCGTATTTTACGGCCTTAACTGCTGGCACATATGATGTTATGGTTTATGATAGTGGAGCTAGTTGCATGCAATCGGCTGAAATTACGCTTCAAGAACCTTCAGCAGTTGTTTTGCAAACACCATTCAACAATAGGCAAATTTGTGTTTCAAAATGTGCTAACCTTTCTGCAAATGCTTCTGGTGGTGTAAGTCCGTATCAATATCATTGGACAGCGAGTAACACGCAATCTTCATCAATGTCTATTTGCCCTGATTCTGACTCTGTAATAGCAGTATTTGCTACTGATTCAGGTGGATGTGTTTCAAATGTTGAAATGATATCGATTACGTTATATGATTCTTTGAAAATTGAAGCGATTGAAGATCAGGCTATATGTCAAGATGAAGAAGTTCAATTATCTGCAGCTGCTACGGGTGGAAATCCTTCATCTGGTTACGCATACAATTGGACACCAATAAGTAATATCAATAATCCATTTATAGCTAATCCAATAGTATCGCCAAACGCTACAACGGATTATGTTGTTCGATTGAGTGATGGTTGTGGAAGTCCTGAAGTGTATGATACAGTTAGGGTTAGTTTGTTGCCCAATCCAAATCCCACATTTGAATTGTTGACACCAAAATCAGGTTGCGAGCCGTTTAGAGTTGAGCTGATTAGTACCACTGATTCAATTCAGTTTTCAAGATGGGAGTTGGGAAGTTCTGTTGGTTATGGAAATCGATTTATAGCCGAAGATTTGAGTGCTGGAGAATATGATTTAAGCTTTGAAGTTGAGGATTTAAATGGTTGTCAATCACAAGTCAATTTATCAGATTATATCAATGTAAATCCGCTGCCTGATGCTGATTTTAGGATGGCGCCAAACCCTACAACAGAATTTAACACAACCATTCAGTTTGCTAATCAATCATACGGAAATATAAGATCATACTTGTGGGATTTTGCAGGTCAGGATTCAAGTTTTGTCCAAAATCCGAGATTTACTTTTGATCCTGTTTCTGGAGATTATCCAGTTTCGTTAGTGGTAAGAACAGATAGTAACTGTATAGATACGAATACTCAGATACTAACCATTAAACCAGAGTTTAACTTCTACATTCCAAATGCATTTACTCCAAATGGAGATTTATTGAATGATGTATTTAAACCATCAGGTATTGGCATTGAATTAACCTCTTATGAATTTCAGATTTATGATAGGTGGGGGAAGTTAGTTTTTGCTACTACTGACATTGATAGTGGTTGGGATGGAAGAATTCTTGATGGAAATGAGGATCCAAATAACGGAGTTTACATTTGGAAAATTAAACTTGCTGAGAGCACAATTTCCGGTCAAACTCATGAATTCATGGGTGAAGTATACTTAATTCGTTGACATTCAGTATATCTAATACTCTTTTACATTTTCTTACAACGAATAGAGTTTAAGAAATTCTTTCCTAGATTAAATTAAAACATATTTTAGCGGTTCTATTTTTCAAGTATAATAATCTTGAAATAGATTACTGGCATATCTACATTGCTATAAACCGAATTTCACACTCCAAATACTCGCACTAGCGCTACTCTCTATTTTCCTTCTACAGTTTTCTACTACTTACTTATTGCGTACTTCCATCTCTGTATCACAACCGGTTACAGTCACAAAATACCTATGTCCATATACAACCTATTGATTTAGCGGCTATCCTCCTCAGTTTAGTTATTTCAATGGATAATAAATGAAGAATGTTTCACTAGCGATACTTATAATATCGTTTTTATTATTGCCTTTCATGTCAAAAGCAACCCATGTGGGTGGGGGGTATTTTTCTTATCAGTGTATTAACGCATCAACAAATACATACCAATTTACATACACCTTCTGGAGAGATTGTACAGGATTGGTTAGTGCTCCTCTTAATTACCAAATGGATTTGAATTCTAACTGTGGTAATTCATCCATTTATTTACTCTTACAATCGAATAGTACAGTTGAGGTTTCACAACTGTGTTCAACTCAATTACCAAATAGTTCTTGTAATGGAGGTTCCTTACCAGGGTATACAGAATACGTTTATACAGGTACTGCTTCATTAAATGCTAATTGCCAGGTATGGAATATGATCTTGGGAATTAGCAGTCGAAATTCAGCAACTAACTTAATAGGGCAGCAAACGGCCTATTTTTATGGCAACATACAAAACAATGGTGTTTGTAATAACTCTCCAATATTTACCTCACAACCCATTCCTTATTACTGCGTAGGTCAGCAAGTCCAATTTAACCCCGGAGTACAAGAAACTGATGGTGATTCATTGGTGTATAACATAGTTTCACCTAGTGTCAGTCAAGTTACAACAGCAAATTATGCCAATGGTTTTTCATCAGCAACTCCGTTTGGATCAGGGTCTCCAATTACCTTTGATTCACAAACTGGACAGTTGTCTTTTGTGCCAAATTTGGTTGGGAATTTTGTGCTGGTTTATGAAGTGTGCGAGTATAGAAATGGAGTTTCCTTGGGTTGTGTTATGAGAGAATTCCAAATGGTTATTCAATCGTGTAATAACGAAACTCCTTACATGCCAATAGGAATGCAAAATTTTGTGGGAACAGGTACTATTTTAGACTCGAACTCCATAGTGGCGTGTATTGGTGATAGCTTTAGTTTTGATGTAGTCTTTCAAGATTCACTCATTGCCAATCAAACTATAGGAGATTCAATCACAATTTCCACCAACGTAGCTTCAGTTCTATCAGGGTCGAATATTTCAATCACAAACGGAAATCCTGCAACACTTCATGTTGAATGGACAACATCGATGGCTTCACCTCCATTTAGTAACTTTATTATTGAAGTAGCCGATGACGCTTGCCCTATACCAGGAATAGGTATTTATCAATTTGACATTACTGTAATACCAGATAAATTTGCTGGAGCTAATCAAACCATATGTGGCTATCAGGATACTGCGTTTGTCAATTTGTACGATGGAGGCGAGTACTATACTTGGAGCGTTCTCTCTGGTGACACCATGTCTTTAGGAGTGAATATTACTGATACCACAGGTAATAATGCTGACTCTGTTTGGCTTTATCCTAGGCACACCACTACATATTTAATTGAGAGTAGTCAAATTACTCAATGTGTTTTGTACGATACTTTAACAGTGTTTGTAAATAACATAGATGCTGGTAGTGATACAGTTTTGTGTGTTGGAGATACATTTACCCTAGGTCACCAAATAACAGGTCAAAATCAATGCCCAGGTTCGCAAGGAAGCTATACGTGGTTTCCAACAGTAGGGTTGAGTGATTCTACTATTCAAAATCCATTGTTAACGGTTCAGCCAAATCAATCATCAACAATGTATAAAGTTGTTTTCGACAACGGTTGTGGATGTACCATGATAGACAGTTTTTGGGTTGAGGTCAATACGATGATTGAGCCCAACACATCAATTAGTAAACTTCAATGCGGTGTTGATGATGGACAAATAGAAGTATTTCCTCAAAGTGGTTACGCGCCATACATGTATAGCGTAGATAGTGGTGCTAATTTCTCTAACTCATCCATTTTTGATAGTCTTCCCGTTGATGTTTATGGAGTAATGATCATCGATTCAGTGGGCTGTATGAGTCCAGTAAAAATGGATACAATTCTAGACCCCAATGCTCCAATTATCGATAGTATTTGGTTTCAGAATAGTTTATGTAACTCTGGAAATTCAGGGTATATACAGGTCTACGCTTCTGGCGGACTAGCTCCTTATGAGTATTCAATAGATAGTTCAATAACATATGTAGATTCTAGTTTATTATCAGGACTTTATATGGGCGATTATTGGGTTTCTGTAAGAGATTCTTTGGGCTGTAGAAGCTTGATGGACTCGGTTCATATTGATCAACCTCAACAGTTGGCACTTGATTTGGATTTAGAAAATGACACGTGTTTTCAAGCTTGTGGAGGTTCAGCAGTGGCTCAGGTATCAGGCGGAGTTACCCCGTATAATTACAACTGGCTGGGCTTTGGTACTAATGACTCATCGTCATTCAATCTTTGTTCAGGTTCATACAATTTGATTGTTACTGATAGTCATAATTGTGTTATCGACACAACTTTTTATATCAATGAGCCTGCTGAGTTGGTGTTTGATTCAGTTGAAGTAAAAGACGTTACATGCTACAATGGAACTGATGGGTATATTAATTTACAAGTTTCTGGTGCTGTACCTCCATACAGATATAGTATTGATGGAGGTGTTACAACACAAGCTACTCCCTATTTTTCTAGTTTGCCTTCAAATGCATATGATGTTGTGGTTTACGACAGTGGATATAGGTGTATGGCTTCAATTACTGTTAATTTAACTCAGCCAGCTGAAACTATGGTTGAAACACCAATTACATACAAGAAGTTGTGCGTTTCAAATTGCGTGAATTTAACAGCTTCTGCATCAGGCGGAAATGGAACTCCATATAGTTTTCATTGGAGTGGAGGTGTAGCAATTGATTCCAGTTCTGTTTCTGTTTGTCCAACTTCAGATACATTATACACTGTATATTCAAGTGATTCCCTAGGATGTGCTTCTCAACCAATAATTGTTGAAGTGGAGTTTTATGATTCGTTGCAAATGCATTTGCCGTCAAGTATTTCGAAGTGTGAAATGGATACACTGCAACTAGAGGTTATTCCATCTGGAGGAAATCCAAATAGTGGTTACACATACAATTGGAATCCTAAATTAGATATAACAAATCCATATTTACAATCACCAATGGTTTTCCCAAAATCAACACGAGAATATATTGTTGAGCTAAATGACGGATGTGGAAGCAGTTCAATTTTTGATACAATTCTAGTTGTTGTAATTCCAGATCCAGAACCAACTTTTCAGCATATTACCTCAAGAACAGGTTGTGAACCATTTACTGTTGAGTTTCAAAACACTACAGACTCGGCTCAATTCATAAAGTGGTGGTTGAATAATGACTATACAGGAAGTGGAACAAATTATCGGATTGAAGAGCTGGAGGCAGGTAGCTACAACTTGAAAATGGAGGTAGAAGACATCAATGGTTGCGTTGGTGAGAGCGAGTGGACAAATTATGTGATTGTAAATCCGTTACCCCATGTCGATTTTACAATGAGTCCAAATCCTACAACCGTTTATACTCCTAGAATTCAGTTTGTAAATCTTTCTAGCGGAAGAATTCGATCTTATCAATGGGATTTTGCGGGATATGATTCAAGTTCAGTGGTTTCTCCTTTTTATAAGTTCCCTCAAGAATCGGGATTGTATCCAGTTACACTTATTGCCACCACAGATAGTGGGTGTATTGATTCATTTACCCAAGAACTTACTATTGAAGAAGAATACAATATATATACCCCCAACTCATTTACACCCAATGATGATGCTTTAAATGATGAGTTTAAACCTAATGGAATTGGTATTGATCCGTTGGAGTACGTCATGAGAATTTATGATAGGTGGGGACGTCTTGTTTTTGAGACTCACGACATAAACCAAGGTTGGAATGGAAGTGGAACTGAAAAAAATCAACAGAATAACTTAGGTTCATATGCATGGGTCATAGAGCTTAGAGATGTTACAAATCCTGATATTCTCAAAACATACAGAGGAACAGTTCATCTATTGAGATAGAACTGTACATACCATTCGTGTATGCATAATGCCAATCTTATAATTCAATGTGTTGTTTTTTGAAAAGGATTGTTAACCTTGCAATTCAATCAAAAAAGTAATTAGAATGAAGAGGATATTATTATTGGCCATCCTATCCATTTTTGGCTTAAACAACTTTGTATTTGCCAACGAAGGAATGTGGTTACCCATGTTCATTAATAGACTTAACTACCAAGACATGAAAAAAATGGGGTTACAATTAACTCCAGAAGAAATATATAGCGTAAACAACAGCTCTCTTAAAGATGCTATTGTAATGCTTAGCGGTGGTATGTGTACTGCTGAAGCAATTTCAAAAGATGGGTTGTTGTTAACCAATCATCACTGTGCTTTTGGTACTATTCAAAACAATTCAACGGTAGAACATGATTACCTAACCGATGGTTTTTGGGCGATGAGTAGAGATAAAGAAATTCCTGCTAAAGGGATGACGGCTTCTTTTTTAATTAGAATGGAAGATGTAAGCGATGTTGTAAATGCCAAATTAGATGGTGTTTCAAACGCTGAAAGAAATCCAATCATCAAGGCTGTTTCAGATTCTATTCAAGCGGCAGCAACTAAAGACACTCATTACAATGCAAGTGTAAAGTCATTCTTTGATGGAAATGAGTTTTATCTATTTGTATATGAAACTTTTACTGATGTCAGATTAGTAGGAGCACCACCATCATCAATTGGTAAATTTGGTGGAGATACAGATAACTGGATGTGGCCTCGACACACCGGTGATTTCTCAATGTTACGTGTTTACAGTGGACAAGACGGAAAACCAGCTGATTATAGTGCTGAAAATATTCCTTTCCACCCTCGTCATCATCTTCCTGTTTCTACCAAAGGAGTAAACAAAGAAGATTTTGCTATGATTATGGGTTACCCAGGTAGCACAGATAGATATTTAACTTCTCGCGGAGTTGAATTAGCTGTAACCGTAGATCAACCTGCAAGAGTAAAAATTAGAGGAACCAAACTTGATGTTTGGAAAGAGGATATGGATCAATCTGATGAGGTTCGTATCAAATATGCATCTAAGTATGCAGGTGTTGCCAATTATTGGAAATACTTCATTGGTCAAACAGAGCAAGTGAAGAAAAACCATGTAATTGAAAAGAAAAAAGCTGAGGAAGCAGAATTTCAAGCTTGGGCTAATACAGCTGAGCACAAAGAAGAATATGGTGATGTATTAGCTAACATAGAAAGTGCATACGATAATATTGAAAAATATACTTTAGCCAATACCTACATTCAAGAGGCTGTTTTTGGTTCTGAAGTATTGGTTATGTCATACAGATTGATGGGACTAAGAAGAGCTCTAGAAGCTAAAAATCCAGATCCAATTCAATTAAATGCAGCCATTCAAGCAGTTAAAGGTCGCCTTGATAATTTTTATAAAGATTATAATGCTCCAACTGATCAGAAGTTAACAGCAGCAATGTTGAAGTTGACTTACGAAGATGTTAATCATGATCAATTGCCAGCATACTTCTTAGACTTGGTAAAGAAAAACAAGAACGATTTCGATAAAGTTGCCAGCTACATTTTTGAGAAATCAATGATTCCTAACCGAGATGACCTAGAGGCCTTTTTACAAAAGCCTTCAGCTAAAAAAATGGATAAAGATCCAGCAATCCAATTGCTTGGTGCCTTTTTAGGTAAATTCAGAGGAGAAATTTCTGCAGCTGTAGGAGAATCATACTCTGCACTTTCAGTAGGAAATCGTTTATATGTTGCAGGTTTGAAAGAGATGCAGCCAATGCGTAAGTTTTATCCAAATGCAAACTCAACAATGAGATTAACATATGGTCAGGTTCTAGATTATTTCCCTCGTGATGCGGTGTATTACAACTATTACACAACTATGGATGGAATAATAGAAAAAGAAGATCCTTCAAACGATGAATTTATTGTTCCTGAGAAACTTAAAGACTTATACAATAAAAAGGATTTTGGTCCTTATGCAATGGAAGATGGCGAAATGCCTGTATGCTTCTTAACAAACAATGATATCACGGGTGGTAATTCAGGATCACCAGTAATTAATGCAAATGGTGAACTAATTGGTTGTGCATTTGATGGTAACTGGGAAGCTATGAGTGGCGATATTTTCTTTGAAAAGAACATTCAAAGAACTATCGTTGTAGATATCAGATATGTATTATTTATCATCGACAAATATGCAGGAGCAAAACATCTTGTAGACGAAATGACATTAGCCAAAAAGTCTAATCCTGCTGTAATTGAAGCAAAGCCCTAAATAAATAGGTAACATATTGTACTTTTAAAAGCTCAAACGAATTCGTTTGAGCTTTTTTTTTATTTAGTGTTAATCTAGAGGCAACCAAACCTTAATTTTTTAGTTTAGTAGGTGTTCACAAATGTTACCCATAAGATTATGAATAAATCAATACTCATTCTAATAGCCTTAATCATGTTTGCTGGTAGATTATCTGCACAGTGTAACATCGGTATACTGAACACTAGTTCAGATACTTTCTTTGTTCCATGTGGGAGTGATCCAGTTTTAGAGAGAGACACCTTAGGTGCATATGCAATTTTCCAAGATTTTAATAGTGGATCGGTTGGTTTAGGATGGCAAACTACTTCTCAGGCCATGTTAAATAATCCTTGTGGTGTTAAATCATCTACTTATTTATGGATGGGAAATCAGGCAACTGCTCCTAGAAATTTAACAACTGTTCCTCTCGATTTATCTTGTGGTGGACAAATTTGTTTCGAATTGAAATATGCTATCCAAGGTCAAGGATCTCCCTGCGAAGGTCCCGATTTAGTTGGAGAGGGTATTACACTTGAGTATAATGTTGGAGGAGGTCCATGGACAACCATCAATTACTTTACTCCAAATACAAATGGTAATTTCAACGCTGCTTATGCTAATGCAGGTGATTATACTGCTTGGGCAACCTATTGCTACACAATACCTCCAGGTGCTATGCAGCCAAATGTGTCTGTTAGGTGGATGCAATACGCATCTACCGCTTCAGGTAATGATCACTGGGGGTTAGATTCGATTACTATTTCAACTAATTGTGGTGGCGTAGATAATCTTTGGAGTACAGGTGATACAACACCTACAACTCAAGCAGCAACGGCCTTGTCACCATCTTCTTATTGGGTAAGAAGAATTATTGGAGCAAATACAAATAACGCTGATACTTGTTTTGATTCTATAGTAGTAGCTCCAAGAGTACCAGATGTATTTCCAACTCCTGCCAATGATCCTTTCTGTATTAACACTGATGCTGTAATTAGTATCAATCCAGCACAATCTAACTACATAGATTCTTCAGTAAGCTATGCTTGGTCATGGGCTCCATCAGCTCTATTTGATACAGTTAATCAGTATTATGCTATGATTGAAGATATTGATTCAGATACTACCGTGTACTACTATTATTCACATCCTGTTTACCCACAATGTAGTAGTATTGATACTGTTGAGCTACATGTAGGTGGTGTTCAATTTGATTCAATTTCAATTACAGAACCTCTTTGCTTTAGAGATAATTCTAATTCAGGGAGCGTATACTTTGATTGGTCAAATCAACTTACAGCACCAATTGCAACATTAATGCACAACGGTGCCTGGTATTATTCAACAACTACAAATCAAATCACGAATTTACCTGCTGATTCATTTACATTAACGATTAGAGATTCAAGATGCTATGATACAATAGGATTTAGAATTACTCGTCCAGACAGTATTATTATCGATACATCTGCGTTGAACTTAGACATCTGCCAGATTTATGATAAAGCACAACCAATTTCTGGGTTCAATGGTTTTCCTCCTTATGATATATATTGGGACAACCAACTAATAGATCCGTTGTTTTTGAGCGCAGATCAAGATACTACACTGTCATTGTTTATTGAAGATACAGTAGGGTGTAGATCTGATACAATGAATATCACTTTTGATTTGCCAGACCCAATTACAACATCAACGGTTGACACAGCAGTTTGTCCAGAAACCATTTTTGATATGGCTGTTCAAGCTACTGGTGGCTTAGGTACTTATGAATTCTTGTGGAGAAATGGTAGCACAGATTCTGTAATTACAGTTCAGCCTGATCAAGGAACTACATACTGGGTAGCAGTTAAAGATGGATGTGTAAATCCAGATACATTGTTCCCTAGCATAGGAATTCATCCTGTACCTGAATATGGATTGATCGTTACACCAAAGGCTTGTCAAGGAGGAGATATTGTTATCGAATCTCCAGCAGGAATGGGTTTATATTCAGTATTGATTAATAATGTTGATACAATTAATGTTCAGCATGCAGTAAGACAATACTCTGATACAGGTAGACATGAGGTTTTCATGTACGTAGAGACTCAATACGGTTGTGAAGCATATGATACAGCATTCTTTGATGTAATCCCTGATCCAGTAGCATCATTTGAGTTTGTTGATACAGTTTATGAGATTAGAGTGAATGATGTCATTGAACTAAATAATCATAGTGAGTATGCAAGTTCATACCAATGGTTAGTAGCAACAGAACCATACAACTCTGAGAATGTAACTCATCAATTTGAAGAACCAGGAAAACATAAATTAAACTTGGTTGCCTTAAATGAATTGGAGTGTGCTGATACAACTTATGCGTTTGTAAATGTATTACCTGATCGTGAAGTATACATTCCAAATTCATTTACACCAAACGGTGACGGTATTAATGATCAGTGGGATATCGTACTTCCAAGTTTTATTGATGAGTTTGATATCTATGTTTATGATCGTTGGGGTAAGCTTGTTTGGGAATCTCATTCACCAACACAAAATAGCTGGGACGGAATGATAGATGGAAAGAAAGCGTCAAGTGGTATGTATGTATACAGAGTGTATATGGCAGCTCCTATGATCGATAAAGAATTCAAAGAAGAACTTAATGGTAACGTGTTTATCATTGAATAAATAATAGACGATGTCTTAAGTGACTTAAGTTCTATATCACTAAATAAAAGCTTCATAGTTTCGAGTAAAATTGAAATTATGAAGCTTTTAGGTTTAATAGGAGGTACTTCATGGCATGCTACAGTGGTTTATTATACGCGAATAAACCAATTAGCTACAAAGTTTATAGGTGAATCATCAAACCCACCTTTGCTCCTGTATAGTCAGGATATTTCTGTAATGCGTTCGGGTGATATTGATCGAATTAATGATTCATATTTGAAGATTGCTCAATCTTTAGAAAGAGAAGGAGCTGATGCAATTGTTATTGCTGCTAATACACCTCATTTAGTAGTTCCATTTGTTCAGCCTAAAATTGGGATTCCTATTCTCCATATTGCTGATAGTACTGCAAATGAAGCCAAAAAGCTTAGCGTTGACTCTGTAGGTCTTTTAGGGACTTTACCAACCATGAAAAAAGATTTTCTAACAGGTAGGTTAAGAGATAATCATGGCTTAAATGTAATTCTTCCAGATAGTGAAGAACAGCCAGAAGTACATCGTTATATATCAGAAGAATTAACGCAGGGTAAATTTAACGAAAGCACGAAGTCATATTACATCAAACAAATGGATAAATTGGTGGCGAATGGTGCTCAGGCTATAATGTTAGGCTGTACGGAGTTGCCTATCTTGTTCAAAGACTATGAGTACCAAGTTCCTTTATTGGATACAACAGAACTCCATGTGAAAGCTGCAGTAGAATATATATTTAGTTAATATTTACTTTGGGAAAGTAACGGTAAAAGTGGTGCCTTTCATCACTTCACTATCTACATGAATTTTGCCACCCATACTTTCAACTTGATTTTTTATCAAATACAAGCCAATGCCCTTTGCTTTGGGGTGTTTATGGAAGGTTTGATACATTCCGAATAACCTTTCACCATGTCTACTTAAATCGATACCTAATCCGTTGTCAGAAACGGTTAAAACACCTTCGTTCTGATGATCCTCAAACGAGATATTTACTTTGCTTTTAATAGCATTGTTTCTGTACTTAATAGCATTTGTAATCAAATTTAGAAGGACACTCTCGAGATATGCTAGGTTATAATGGACTGTAGCGTTATGATCAATGTTGATTTGAATGAGCGTGTTAGATCCTTCTATTTCAGTATGTAAAAGCTCTATTACTTTGTTTGCGATTGAGTATAAATTAATGTCTTTTTTCTCAATGGAGGTGTTTTCTTGTATTGCAAGTACTTCGTTTAGGTTGTCGAGTGTTTCCAACAAGTATCCACAAGACTGTTTCAGCATAGAGTGATATTCAAGCTCTTCGGTAGATGAATCACAAACGATATTAGCTAAGCTGAAGATATTAGCTGCGTGAGATCTTATATTGTGCGATACGATATATGTGAAGTGCTTCAATCTTTTATTTTGATCACTTATGATGCTGATATTTTTTTGAAGTTCATTTTCATTGATCTTCATTTCAGTAATATCAGTTCCAATTCCTATAATTCCGACATTATTACCGTGGTAATTGGTTAATGGAAACTTACTTAACTGATAGTAAAACTGATTTCCATCTCTATTAACCTCTACCAAATGATTTTTAAGTGGAATACCAGTACGTATTATTTCTTTGTCTTGCTCAACAAACTTTTCGGCAAGCTCTCGTGAGTATAAATCATAGTCACTTTTGCCGATTAAATCAGCCTTATTTTTTGCTCCTTGAAATGCAACATCACTATCGTTAACCATGGTTCTTTCAGATTTGATATTCTTTAGGAAAACAAGACTTGGTATTCTATCAATTACATTTTGTAATGTGTTTCGCTCTTCTAGTAGTTCTTGTTCTGCTTGTTCTAACTGGCTCAAATCCGTTAATATAGCTACATGTTTGAGGATATTTCCATCATCATCTTTAACGGGTGTAATATTAACATCAACGAGAATTTTGTTGCCACCTTTATCTTTGAGATAGAGGTTGAGTGAAAAGGCTTTTTTCTTTTGAAAGTTTCTGATGAAACGCATTAGATCAGATTTGATATTCAATGAATCAATCAAAAGTTTGTGAGCTTCAATATCAAATACGTCTATTAAATCATATCCAGTTCTATTCGTAAAGCTTTCATTAACCCATTTAATTTTATAATCAGAATCTAGAATTAGAACAAGACTTTGAGTTTTTGAAGCGACTAATGAAAGTTCAGATAAATTTTCAATGAGTTTTTTAGTAGTTATAGGAATAACTCTTGCACTTCCTATAACGTAATTCCTTTTGTTCTTTGTGAAAAATTTACCCTGAGCTGATAGGATCGTCCAACCGCCATCTTTTCTTTTGATTCTGAATTCACTGAAATCATTATCATTCAGTTGATCTTTTAAAATGTGATTTACACGTTTGCTTAGAGTTGAAAGATCTTCTTGATGAATAAATTTACTTAAAGGTTCTCCTAATGTTTCCTCACGATTCCAGCCTAAAAGTTTATGCCACGTATCAGAAACGAATTCAAATTTACCATGATCATTAACCAGAAAAAGTATGTCTCGTAGATTATTAAAAAATTCTAATGGAGTTATGTCCGATTCTCTCCATTCAACAGGTTTTTCTTGTTCAATTTCATGTTCAATAATAAAGTCCTCCAACCTTTTTGTATACTCAGCAGGACTTAATCGATCTTTAAGTAATTGTAGTTCTTCAAAAGTTGTAGGGACAATAGTTGTATCGGACATTAATTGAAAGGTTTTATTACATGTAAAAAGGTAAAAATAAAATTTAGTTATTACTAATAACTGCCTTAAACATGGTAATATCACCTTGATTAAAGGGCTTTTGAATGAATCCTTTTAAGAAAGAATACTCTCTACCTTTTGCATGGTCTTCTGGACTAATCGATGATGTAACGATCCAAATCTTACAAGACGGATGACGATCAAGAAAATGGGATTTGTATAAATCTAAAAATTCCCAGCCATTCATGATTGGCATATTAATATCAACAAATATCGCTTCAGGCCAATATTCACCTTTATTATCTTTTAGTTTTAGCTTATTAAATGCTTCTTGTCCATTATTTACTGAATTAACATCGTCACAGATGTCATTTGAGATAAATATTTTTTTAAATATTACTCTAAAAATATCATCGTCATCAATTAATAGTACACACATGCATCAATTAAAATAGGAGGGAATTTCTACTTTTCAAGTGAATTATTTTGCAATTATACCTTCCTTACAATTATTAATTATGCGTAATGTCTGATGGATTTAAAACAAAACAGAATCACGAAATATTATTCTTAATTTTTAAAGAATACAAGTCATGTCTTCTGTCTTTAAGTGTGTGGACACTACCGTGCTCATGTAACTCTTTCAAAAGAGATAGATCTACATCAGCAATTAATGTCATCTCAGTGTTTGGTGTGGCTTCGGCCTTTATCTGATTAGTAGGGAAAGCAAAGTCTGATGGAGTAAACACAGCCGATTGTGCATATTGAATGTCCATGTTATTCACTTTCGGTAAATTCCCTACAGAACCTGCAATTGCAACATAGCATTCGTTTTCAATTGCTCGAGCCATTGAGCAGCTTCTCACACGCATGTACCCATTTTGAGTATCGGTTAAGAATGGTACAAATAAGATATCCATTCCTTGATCAGCATAAAGTCGGGCAATTTCTGGGAACTCTACATCATAACAAATCAAAATTCCGATTCTACCGCTATCGGTATCAAAAACCTGAACTTTGTTTCCGCCAACCATTCCCCATGCACTGGTTTCTGATGGAGTGATGTGTATTTTTTTGTATTCGTCAATACTCCCGTTTCGGTGACACAGGTGCGCCACATTGGTCATTGATCCATTCGGTTCAATAAACGGCATACTCCCCGTAATGATGTTCACATTGTAACTCACAGCAAATTCTTGGAATTTGTTGAGGATGCGAGGAGTATATTGAGCAATTTGTCTCATTGCTTCAGCTGGGCCCAAGTGATTGAATTCAGCCATCAATGGAGCATTGAAAAGCTCTGGGAAAAGTGCAAAGTCACTTTGGTAATCAGCAACAGCATCCACAAAATACTCGATTTGCTCAATCAGTGAATCTACCGATTTGAATAGGCGCATTTGCCATTGAACCAAGCCTAACCGTACCACTTCTTTAGGAGCGTTAATGAGTTGCTTTTTTCCTTCTGTATAATAGATGTTGTTCCACTCAATAAGCGTTGCGTATTCCAATGATTCAGTATCACCCTTCAAATAATTCTGAAGAACTTTAATGACGTGAAAATCATTAGACATTTGGAAGGTAAGGGTAGGGTCGTAAATTTCTTTGTGCTTTACTTTATTGATGTACTCTTTCGGAGTGAGTTCTTTGGCATATTTAGAGTAGTTAGGTAGTCTACCTCCAGCAATAATGCTTTCTAAGTTTAGGTTTTCGCAAAGTTCTTTTCTAGCATCGTATAGCCTTCTAGCCAATCGCATTCCTCTATGTTCTGGGTGTATAAATACATCTATGCCATACAAAGTGTCACCCTTTTTATTATGTGTGCTAAAGGTGTAATTTCCTGTAACTTCTTCATAAGTGTGATCCAATCCAAAGTCATCAATATTAACAATGAGTGAGAGGGCGGCACCAACTAGTGTATGATTTACATAAACTCCAATTTGGCCTTCAGGAAATATTTGGAGTAATTTCTTAATGCTATTTTCTTCCCAGTGTTGACCACCAATTCCACTGTATGAGGCAATCATAGCCGCTTTTAAATCTGGGTAATCCTCTAATTTGAGGTATCTTACCTCAACATTCATGTCTTGTTGCATGGACGAAATAGTTTTGTAAAAAGGTAATGTTTTACGACTTAGCGAATATCGTACAGTAGTTTAAAACTACCACCAGTAGCAAATGTTGTCTTGTTGTATACAGTATCTGGTAAAATTCCAGCTGTAAGGAGGTCTAAGTTTACCTCAACAAGTATCTTAAAATTGCCTTTTTGGTAGCCAGGGGAAACGCTCATACCTAACTCGGTGAAGTATGCGTTGGGTTGAGTAAGTTCTTTGTAATCTTCGTGAGAAACTTCAATGGCATCTGAACTAGAATTGATGTAACTGTTTCCTGCAACCCAACCATTGATTCTAGCAATAAATCCTTCGCCATCAATAAAATCATAAACAATAGCACTACCAGTTCTTAGGAAGTTACTTTGTATTTCTTCGCCACCTTGAAGTGTGTAATTTACCTCAGCATATCCCAATTCATATGTAAAGTGAAAACGAGGTAAAACCGTAACTCCAATTTCAGTTTTGTATTTGTTGAAAGAAGGTGTTTTTCCGTTAACCTGATCTAGAAAGTATGATTGAGAATATCCAGCACCTATAAAAAGTGGTTTATCAGAAACAAATCTACCAGCAACAGCCAAAACAGCGCCTGTTCCAATCATTACTTGGCTAACGGTGTTGGGACCTAACGATGAGAAATTTTCTTGATTGGTGGTGTGAAGTCCGTTTACGGTGTTAATTAAAAGTCCAGCTACAACCATTCCTCTGCTGTCATCCATGTGAATTTGAGCAGAACAGATTGATGAAAACATCACTGCTAGTCCAATGAAGATATACTTTAACACCCGTGCAATAATACACTAGAGTTTCGAGACTGTCAAAAAATTACATGTATTTAACAAGAAAAAAAGTAGGCGGAAAATGATAATAAATGTATAGAGGAGTTCTCATGTTAGTGTTAGATGTGTTCTTTCTAAAAAGAAAGAGAGGGGAGTCTACATTAGTCAGCTAGACGAGAACCTAAAAAAAGGTTGCCTAGATAACTTTTCCCAAGTTACGAATAATTAATCCAAGCGCAAGAATGCCAATGAGATAAGCTACAAAAATTGGTAGTCCAAAAGCTGTTCCGATGGTGCCAACGAGTATAGAAACTACACCAACAGACAAGGCATACGGCATTTGTGTTTTTACGTGTTGAATGTGATTACAACCCGAAGCTAATGAACTCAAGATGGTTGTATCTGAAATTGGCGAGCAGTGGTCTCCCAAAACAGAACCTGCAAGAACGCAGCTTACCATGTTGTAGAATAAAGGCATTGTTTCTTCAACGTTTAATCCAGCCTCTAAACTGATTGCAAATCCAGCAGGAAGTAACAATGGATATAAAATGGCCATCGTTCCCCAACTTGACCCAGTAGAGAATGAAACAATGGCCGATAAAATAAATGTAACCGCTGGTAATAAGTAAGGACTTAGGTCATTGCTCCACAATGATTTTAAGAAATGAGCTGTATGCAAATCATCAGTGATTTGAGCTAAAGCCCAGGCCAAGATCAAAATCATCATGGCTGTAACCATCGTTTTATAACCTGAAATTGCAGAGCTGATTGTTTCTTCTAAATTCATGATCCGCTGAGCTGTTGTCATGAGTACTGCAACTAACAGTCCTGTTAATGACGACCACAATAAGGCTACGTATGAGTCGGAATTTCCTATGATGATTGACAGTTTTCTGAAAAGTCCTAGTTCCGTGTTTTGCCATACTTCAGCATCAAAACCGGTGTAAAGCAATCCAATTAAAGTACCTAGAATAATAACCGCAATGGGGATAATTGCATTGAAAGCGCGAACAGGAGCTCCACGTTTAACCGTGAATTCTTCTAATTCAGCATGATGTTCATCACTGTCAGCATTAATATCGTTGGTACGAGCATATTTTTCAGCAGAATACATCGGGCCAAAATCTCTTCTGGTCCAAATGAGCATGAACATGAAAATCAATGTCAAGATCGGGTAGA
>MDTF01003282.1_pt1 | contig 24581 bp, 25 predicted proteins | sample 811191 | NCBI WGS metagenome assembly MDTF01 (sample SAMN05326649, study PRJNA326480) | marine metagenome | isolation source: seawater | place: Southern Ocean | collected 2011
ACAATACACAATGTTTAATCTGGCTGGATGGCAGAGTGGTTATGCAGCGGCCTGCAAAGCCGTTAACGCCGGTTCGATTCCGGCTTCAGCCTCCATTTTCTTATGCTTTAAGTTATAATATAAATCCGCATATTTAAATCTTAAAAAGATTAGCAAAATAAATTTTATAATTAGTTAACTAGGAGTTAGTCAAGATGGAACATGAGCAAATATCATATGCTAAAACTGTATACGGAAAAGAAGAGATCGATGCTGTAGTAAAATGCTTATCTGAATCGACTCAGATGGGAAATTATTCTAGAAAATTTGAATCTGAAATAGCTAAATTATTTGATAAAAAACATTGCTTATATGTCAATTCTGGCTCATCAGCACTTTTCATAGGCGTTGAGGCTTTTAATTTTCCTGAGGGGTCTGAAGTAATAACTCCTGCTTTAACTTTTTCAACATCCATCGGATGCCTCGTCAAGAGTAAGCTCGTACCTGTCTTTACTGATGTTGAGCCACTTACTTATAATATAGATTGTTCACAAATTGAAAGTTTAATCACTGATAAAACAGTTGCAATACTAGCTCCTAACTTGATGGGAAATCTTTGTAACTGGCCAGAAATAAGAAGAATAGCAGACAAGCATAATTTAATTGTGATCGAGGATTCAGCAGATACTCTTGGCGCAACTATTGATGGAGAAAAATCAGGCTCATATTCTGATATGTCTATTACTAGCTTCTACGGCTCTCATATTATTAATTGTGCTGGAAATGGCGGGGCGCTTGCTATAAATGATGATAAGGTTATGGAGAAGGCAAAATTGTTAAGATCATGGGGCAGAAGCTCTTCTTTGTTTGATGAAAAGAGTGAATCTATTGAGAATAGATTTAATGTTGATCTAGATGGGATTGAATACGATGCAAAATTTGTTTTTGAAACTGTTGGGTATAATCTAGAAGGCAACGAAGTTGGAGCATCATTTGGTATGGCTCAACTAGCAAAGCTAGATGATAATATTAAAACTAGACAAGAAAATTTTAATCGCCAATGCACTTTTTTTGAAAAACATAGTGAATTTTTTTCTAATCCAATTGAATCATCTGATTTCAGCACTGCGTGGCTCGCATTCCCTATTCTAATAAATGAAAACGCTCCATTCTCAAGAAAAGAATTCCAAATTTACTTAGAAGAAAGAAATATTCAAACAAGAGTAGTTTTCACTGGAAATGTTTTGAGACAACCAATGTGCGCTAATATTGAAAAGCGTGTCCTTGACGAAGGCTATCCAAATGCTGATGCTGTTATGAGAAGAGGTGTTTTACTGCCTCTTCATCATGGATTGACAGAGGAGATGTTTGTTAGGCTCCATTCAACTATTGAAGAATTTATTTCTAAAAATACTTAATCAAATGTCTGAGCCTTTAATAGCTTTCCCATACAAGCCACCTTCTGAAGAGGTAAAAGAAAAGTATAAATATATTTTTGCAATAGAAAAACCAATAAAAATAAGATTAATGAAATTAATATTTGATAAAACGCTAGCATCTTTTTTTTTAATAATTGCCTCTCCAATAATATTTCTGTTAAAAGTGGCATATTTGATAGAGTCATTTTTCTATAAAGATTCAGCTGGACCTATGATATTTTTTTATTATGCAATCAGCAAAGGAAAACGCATTAAAAAATATAAAATTAGAATCATAAAACAAAAATATATTGATAAAAAGCTTGCACTCGAAGGGGATTGGCACGCTTATAAAAATGAGTGGATGCCAGAATCTAGAACAATTACAGGTAAGATTGTAAAAGCCTTTTATTTAGATGAGCTTCCTCAGTTCTGGAGTATCTTAGTTGGTGATATGAGCTTCGTCGGTCCAAGGCCCCTTGCATGCCATCATTATGAAAGGGATCTTCAGCAAGGAAATGTAACAAGAAAAATTCTAACTGGTGGTCTTCTAGGCTTAGGTCATATTCATAAAGGAACTGCAGAAATGGGGTCTCCTGAATATGAATATGAATATATAGATCAGCATATTAATAGGTCATCAATAGGATTGTTATTTCTTGATTTATGGATTATGTGGAAAGGCTTAGTAGTTGTTCTTAAAGGAAAGGGCCTTTAATACTTGCGCTTCAAACATACTCATATTTTGAAGATGTCTTAATTTATATAATATTAATTATATTAGAATTAAAATAAATTTTTTATAATTTTAATTTTTATAAAAAAACATTAATATAAAGAGTATCTCAGTATATAATTGCAACAAGTGAAGACTTACAACATTAATTTTTCCTACTAATATAAATTTTTTTGCCCGGGTGGTGGAATTGGTAGACACAAGGGACTTAAAATCCCTCGCTAGCAATAGCGTGCCGGTTCAAGTCCGGCTCCGGGTACCATATGTAATAAAATGAGCGTTTATAACAAAGAAAATAATTACGAAATTGATTTAAAAATTATATTTAAATTAATACGCAGCAATTTTAAATTTATTTTTGTGTTTACATTTGTTTTAACAGCTCTTGCAGCTGGTATTTCTCTGTTGATGCCTAATATCTATAGTTCCAGCGCAACACTATCAATAAATGATGGAGAAGAGTCTAATTTATCTTCCATGATGGGCTCTAATTCAAGTCTTCTTGGATCCTTATCTGGAGGTCTTATTCCAAATATTGGCGGTGATGGTCAGAATGTTCTTAGCATATTATCAAGCAGAGATTTTTTTAGGATTCTTTATAATTCTGATAATTTCTTAATGTATTTAATTGCAACTAAATCATATGATTCGGTCTCAAGAGAAACATTTTTAGATACCAAAAAATATGACTTAAAAAATCAAAAATGGATTAGAGAGGTTTCTCATCCTTTTCAAAAAAAGCCATCGTTGCAAGAAGCTCATAAAGTATTTTTAGATAACTTTACAATTACCGAGGATGATGACAAAGGCGTAGTTATAGTAACCTTTAATCATAAGTCAGCGGCGTTTGCTAATGATGCACTTAAGAGCATTATTTTAGAAGTAAATGAGTATATTAGGAATAAAAAGATTAATGAAGCTAAAAAAGGGATTAAGTATATAGAAAAAAAAATGAGCACAGAAAATATTGCAGAAATTAGGGCTGTTCTTGCTAGTGTGATGGAGGCTGATATTCAAACTTTATCCTTAGCCGAAAAGACAGAAGAGTTTATTTTTAAAGTTATTGATTCTCCATTTATACCTGAGAGAAAAATAAAACCAAAAAGGACCTTAATTTGCCTTTCAGTAGCACTCTTAGCGTTTATTTCATCAATATTTGTAGTACTTTTGCTTAATTCAGGTAATCGTAAAATCCTCTTTATAAATTTCCTTCCAAGAATTAGAAACATTTAGATAATAAGTAATAAAAAAAGTTATAATTCTTTTTTTTATTAAATTGTTATTATGAAAACAGCGCTTATATTTGGAATCACAGGTCAGGATGGAGCATATCTAACCAATCTTCTATTAGAAAAAGGTTATGAGGTCCATGGTGTCAAAAGAAGAAACTCTAATTTAGGATCTGCAAGCAGACTTGATTATTTTTATAAAGACCCACTCCAAGAAAAAACTAGTCTATTTTTGCATTATGGAGACATTACCGATGCATCCAATGTTACAAATTTAATTAATCAAGTTAAGCCTGATGAGATATATAACTTATCTGCTCAAAGTCATGTGGCTGTCTCATTCGTGATTCCAACCTATACAGCACAGGTTGATGCTATAGGATGTACTAATATTCTTGAAGCAATTAGATCTTTAAATATGCAAGATACTACTAAATTCTATCAAGCATCGACTTCTGAGCTTTATGGTGATGTTTTAGAGACGCCTCAAGATGAAAATACACCATTTAACCCGCAAAGCCCATATTCTATTGCAAAACTTTACTCTTTCTGGATGACTAAATTATATAGAGATGCATATGGAATGCATTCTTCTAATGGCATCTTATTCAACCATGAATCACCGTTAAGAGGAGAAAATTTTGTCACTAGAAAGATTACTATAGCACTTTCAAAAATTTCTATCGGGTCGCAAAGTAAATTATCCCTAGGTAATTTAGATTCTTTAAGAGATTGGGGGCATGCTAAAGATTACGTTGATGCTATGTGGAGGATTCTGCAGCAAGAATCCCCTAAAGATTATGTTATTTCTTCAGGCCAGCAAATAAGTGTTAGAGATTTTGTAACAAGAGCAGCAAGGCACGTTGATATAGAAATTTCTTGGCATGGAGAAGGTTTGAATGAAGTGGGCGTAGATCAAAATGGCAAGCAAATTGTAAATATTAGTGAAGAATATTTTAGACCAGCTGAAGTTTCAACTCTTTTAGGTAATTCCTCTTTAGCTAAAAAGGATTTAGGATGGGAGCCACAAGTTGGAATTAATGATTTAATTTCGGAAATGATGGAGTCTGATTTGCACTTCGCTAAAGAAGGAACATACCCAAATCCATTCACTAAATTATAAGAAATGAATGAATGCGTCCTAATTACTGGTGCGGGCGGGCAAGATGCTTACTTTTTATCTAAATACTTAACTAGGAATACTAATTATAATATTATTGGTCTTACTAATGATCAGGATAAAAAAATACTCAGAAACACCTCTTTAGCTTATTTTAATAGTGTTAAAAATATTTCCCTTGATGATTTTAAGAATTTAGAGACTTTTATAATTTCATTAAAACCACGTTTTATTTTTAATTTTGGAGCAGTTGCTGGAAGCTTAACCCAATTTGATAATCCCCAATCTCTTGTAAAGATTAATAGTTTAAGCATCTTAATAATGTTAGAAACTATAAGAATTAATAATTTAGATACTAAATTAATTCAAGCAAGTAGTAGTGAAATTTTTGCATCAAACAAACAATACAAACAATCATTAGAAGCTATAAGGAGGCCGAGAACAATTTATGGAGCTTCAAAAATTTTTTCAGACTCTCTAATAGAGGTTTATAGAAATCAGTTTAACATTGACTGCTTTAGTGTTGTTTTATTTAGTCATGAAAGTCCATTGAGAAAAGATGTTTTTTTCACTAAAAAAATCGTTAATCAGATATTTGATTTTGTAGATAACAAGATTGATAAAATAAAGGTTTATGCCCCAAGTGCAAAAAGAGATTGGGGATATGCTGGAGATTATTGCAAATACATTGCTGAAAAAGCTTTGTCAAATAATAAAGATGATTTATTAATAGGTTCAGGAGAGGCTAATACTGTAAAGGACTTTGTAAAAGAAGCACTTAGTTTTTTTAATTTAGATTATAATGAAGTCGTAGAAGAGGTTGAGATGCCTTCAGAAAGAGCATCAGAAAATGAATATGTTTTTTTAGATCCGGAGAAAATAGATGTATGTCTAAAAGACTCCAATAAACATGATTTAAAAAAACTAGTACACTTATTAATGAGACATAAAAGGTTTATTGAATTTAAAAAAAGGAAAGAAAATGACAATTGAAATTAATGAAAAATGTAGAGTATGTGAATCAAGTGACCTTGAAACGGTAATAGATCTTGGAAATCAGGCTCTAACTGGAGCATTTATAAAAGAAGGATCATCTGTTGGTAAATATAACATGTCTCTTTCTATGTGTAATGAGTGCGGGTTAACTCAGATCAATGAAGTTTATGATTTAGATTTACTTTATGGTGATGGATATGGCTATGAGTCTGCATTGAATTCATCAATGGTTGATCATCTAAAATCCAAGGCAGAGCAAATGATAAAAACCTTAAATTTATCTGATGGAGAAGTTGTAATCGATATTGGAAGTAATGATGCAACCTCTCTTACTTTTTTTGATGATAATATTGTTAAAATTGGAGTAGACTTTACTGGAAAAAAATTCCAATCTAAGTATGACGATTGCAATGCTACTCTAGTTCCTGATTTTTTCCCTTCACCTGATTTAGATAAAGTATTAAAAGGTAGAAAAGCAAGGTTAATTTCTAGTTATTCTTGTTTTTATGACTTACCTGATCCAGTATTTTTTGCCAAGGAGGTTGCAAGAAACCTTGATAATGATGGGCTCTGGTGTTTAGAGCAGAGCTATATGCCTCTGATGCTTGATACTAATTCATTTGATACGATTTGCCATGAGCATATTGAGTATTACAAACTTCAGGATATTAAGAATATATGTGATAAAGCTGGGCTTGAAATAAAAGATATAGAGTTTAATGATATAAATGGTGGCTCTGTAAGCGTTACAGCCGGGCATCAAGACAGTCCTTACTCTCAGTCCAGCTTAGCAAAAGAAGTGTTATCAAACGAATCAGAAAAAGATTGGAAAGATGAATATATCCAATTTAATGATCGAATTGCATCCTTAAAAGATAAAACTTTAAATAAGTTAATCGACTTAAAATCACAAGGCAAAAGAGTTGTTGGAATTGGAGCTAGCACAAAGGGAAACGTCTTACTCCAGCACTATGGAATTAACTCTAATCATCTCGAGTGCATTGGAGAGGTTAATCCAAATAAATTTGGATGTTCAACACCAGGAACAAATATCCCGATTGTCAATGAAAAAGAACTTCTAGATAGCAAACCCGATTATCTATTTATATTGCCATGGCATTTTAAGAATTTCTTTTTGGAGAATGATGCTTTTAAAGATTTTTCATTAATACTTCCATTACCAGAACTAACTATAATTGAAAGAGGAAAGATTTAATTTATGAAAGCTGTAATTCTTGCTGGCGGTTTAGGCTCAAGGTTAAGTGAGGAAACCCATTCTTTACCAAAACCAATGGTAGAAGTTGGTGGCAGGCCAATTTTATGGCATATTCTGAAATATCTTTCTTCTTACGGAATTAATGAATTTGTTATTTGCTTGGGTTACAAGGGCTATGTGATAAAAGAATATTTTTCAAATTACTTTCTACATATGTCAGATGTAACCTTCGATATTCAGAATAACAAAATGGTTGTCCATAAAGAAAGAGCTGAAGAATGGAAAATTACTTTAGTTGAAACTGGACTAGACTCAATGACAGGCGGAAGGATTAAAAGAGTAAGTAATTACCTTGATGATGACGAAGACTTTATTATGACCTACGGCGATGGTCTTTCTAATATAGATATTAGTAAATTGATTGAATCCCACAAAGAATCTAAATCTTTAGCAACGGTAACAGCATGCAATCCTCCTGCTAGATTTGGAAGTCTTAAAATTGAAGAGGGGAAGGTTGTAGACTTTGATGAGAAACCAGCAATTGGAGAAAGAATTATTAATGGTGGTTATTTTGTGCTTTCCAAGAAAGTTCTCGATTATATTACTGATGACAGCACAGTTTGGGAGCAAGATCCTATAAAAAATCTTGTTAAAGATAATGAGCTTAATGCATATGTCCATAGTGATTTTTTCCAACCAATGGATACTCTTAGAGATAGACGTTATCTAGAAAGCCTTTGGAAAAACTCTAAAGCCCCATGGAAAAACTGGTAACAAAGTGCAAAGAAAATTGGATTTCTGGAAGGGTAAAAGAGTTTTTATTTCTGGTCATACTGGTTTTAAGGGTTCATGGTTGAGCATCTTGTTAAAGAATTTAGGTTCTGATGTATACGGGTATGCTCTAGAGCCAATATATCAAACCTCTTTATATAATGAGGTGAAGCTTGAAGAAAAAATTACAAGTACTATAGGAAATTTATTAGATTATAGTTCTTTAAAAAATTCAATTGAATCCTGTCGTCCAGATATTATTTTTCATATGGCAGCCCAGCCATTAGTAAGAGAATCTTATAAAAATCCAAGAGATACACTTCAGACAAATATTCTTGGTACAGCAAATATATTAGAGGCAATTAGAGAAGTTTCTTCAATTAAATCTTTTGTTAATATAACCACTGATAAATGTTACAAAAATGAAGAGATTGGCCTTCCTTTTAAAGAAGATGATCCTTTGGGTGGCAAAGACCCCTACAGCGCTAGCAAAGCCTGTTCTGAGATAGTTACGTCGTCATATAGAGAATCTTTTTTTCAAAATTCCTCGTGTAAAATAGCAACCGCCAGAGCTGGTAATGTAATAGGTGGAGGTGACTGGTCAGATGATCGTCTCATACCAGATATAGTTAAATCTCTTAATATTCCAGAAAATCCAATTATAAGATCCCCAGGTTCGATAAGGCCATGGCAGCATGTACTAGATCCATTATTTGGCTATTTACTATTAGCCCAAAATCTTTATCAAAACAATGGCTATGATAGTTCATGGAATTTTGGTCCAAATGAGGAGGGGTTTATTAATGTTTCGACGATGGCAAGTAAATTTGTCCAGCACTGGGATTTTAAGGGCTCCATTGAGCATCTTGAAGACAGTTCAAACCCATATGAGTCAAAAATCCTAAAGCTAGATATCAGCAAAGCTGATACAAAACTTAATTGGCAACCCGCTTTTGATATAAATGAAACTATAAAAATAACCTCACTATGGTATAAAAATTTCTATAAAGAAAATTCTAATGCTTACGATTTATGCCTGAATGATATTAGTAATTTCCTGTCTAAATATCAAAAATGAAAATTACTGACACTAATATTGAAGGATGCTTTGCTATTAACTTTCAAAAACACAGTGATGACAGGGGGGCGTTTGTAAAAACATTTAATAGAGATATGTTAATAGAGACTGATTTAAAAAATTTTAGTTTAGAAGAGGAGTATTACAGCTCATCAAACAAAAATGTTTTTCGAGGGTTTCATTTTCAAAAACCACCCTATGATCATAATAAATATGTCTATTGTATTTCTGGAAAAGTTATTGATTATTTTATTGATATTAGAATTGATAGCACTTCATATGGAGAGATTGGAACAGTTAAACTTGGGTTAGGAAATGATAGATTTGATGCTATTTATCTCCCTAAGGGCATAGCGCATGGATTTTTTTCTGAAGAAGATAACTCAACTTTAGTCTATAAAACTGATTCAAAGTACCAACCTGAAAGCGATGATGGTTTTAATTATAGATATTTTGCTGATGAGTTAAATCTTAAAAATCCAAATATATCCGTAAGAGATAGTTCATTTATAGATTTTTCGGAATTCATTTCTCCATTTAAAAAATAAAAATGAATATCTTTCTTACAGGTGCAACAGGCTTTATTGGTAATCATTTCTTAATTAGAGCTTTAGAAAATGGTCATAAAATTACTGCTTTCAAGCGAGACTCTAGTAAATTTAATAAAATATCATCTAAATCATTAACATGGGTTAATGGAAATTTAGACGATATTAATTATAAGGCTCTAAAAAATCATGATATTTTAGTTCACCTTGCTGCTCATTCTGCTAATACTCCCTATGATTCACTTGAAGAATGTATTTATTGGAATGTTTATGCTCCCAGTAAACTATTTAAAGCAGCTTATGAAGCAGGAATTAAACGATTTCTGGTAACTGGCTCATGTTTTGAATATGGTGATTCTGAGACTGGTGTCTATGGAATTAAAAATGAATTGAAGCCGTTATTATCTTACCCAGTTTCTAAGGCCTGTGCATCTATCGCTTTCGCAGCGTTTGCAAAAGAGAAGAATATTTCCTTATCTTATATGAGAATCTTTCAAGCCTATGGAGAAGGTGAAAAAGAATCAAGATTTTGGCCATCCTTAAAAAAGGCTGCGATTTCTGGACAAGACTTTGAAATGTCAGCAGGCGAACAAATTAGAGATTTTGTGCCAGTAAGTTCTATAGTTAAAAAATTAATAAACGAAGTGGAAACAAAAAATATCCCAAAAAATGGAGTTATAAGATACTCTCATATAGCATCTGGCAAGCCAAGCACTTTAAAAGATTTTGCATTGAATCAATGGAAACTTTTTAATGCTAAAGGATCAATCCATTTTGGAAAAAAATTGATGAGAAGAGGTGAACAAAAAAAAATTATTTCAGAACCTAATGATATTTCATAATGCTTCTAATCAAAGCTAGCAGAAAAGATTTTATTTGGAGTTTTTTTGCTTATGGTCTTAGCATTGGCTCAAATATATTAGTTTTGCCATTTATATTTTTCTTTTTGCCGCTGAATGAGGTGGGATTGTGGTTCACGTTTTTATCAATATCGATGTTAGCTAATCTAGTTGATTTCGGACTTTCACCCAGTATTCTTCGAAATACATCATATTTATGGTCTGGCGCTGAAGAAATAAAATCTAAAGGGATAACCTCATCTTTTAAGAAGGGCAAGCCAAACTTAAAGCTTTTAACCAATCTTGTTGATATATCAAGAAAAATTTATTTATTAATAGCAGTCTTTGTTTTAGTTCTTACTCTTTCTATAGGAACTCTATATGTATATAAGGTTGCATCTGATATAAATACTAGTTATTTACTATCTTCCTGGTTTATATTTTCGCTTGGTATTTTTCTTAATATAGCTTTTAATTTCTGGACGCCTTTACTGAAGGGTATCGGTGAAATAAAGCACTCTCAACAGGCACTTGTTTATTCGAAATTAGTATTTATAACTATTTCAATAATACTTCTATATTTTTCTTTAGGCTTAATTGGCGTGGCATGCGCTTATACATTAAGTGGTTTTATTCTTAGACTTGTTTCAAAATTTTATTTTCTTAAATCCTTAAATAAAATTAATCTCCAATTAACCCTTAGTATTTTTAAAAAGTTAGATATGAATTTATTTAGCAAGCTATGGTTTAACTCATGGCGTCTGGGGGTTGTTTCGCTAGGAGCATATGCAATTCTTCAATCAAACATATTGCTTTGTTCATATTTTTTTGGTTTAGAGGTTACGGCAAGCTATGGTTTGGTTATTCAAATATTTGCAGTTACATCTGCTTTATCAATGACGCCATATCAAACTTATTTACCTGAATTTAATCAAGCTCTGTCTTTTAAAGATTTTCATGCTGCAAAAAGGATTATTATTTTAAGCGCAAGATCTTGCTGGCTTATTTTTACAACAATTTCTATCCTGATAGTTTTACTTCTTCCTCAGTTAGCCAATAAGTATACGGAAACAAATCTTTTAATTAGTCAGAGCATGCTAGTTTTTATAAGTATTTATTTATTTCTTGAAACTAATCATTCAATGTTTAGCGGCTTTATTGCAAGCGAAAATAAAATTCCTTTTATGAATTCAGCAATTCTATCTGGCTTGGGAGTAATCACTTCATCATTAATTTTAATAAATTATACTAATTTGGGTATATGGTCTCTTCTAATATCACCGGCAGTAGTACAATTAATTTATAATAACTGGGTGTGGCCACTTTATATTTTTAAAAGGTATAAGTTTAATATAGGCAACTTTTTAGGAATAAATAATGCGTAAGAAGATATTAAAGAAAATTATTGGTAGGTTTATAAGTCCTCATGTAAAGTCTTCTTTTTTGGGAAGTGGTCTTATAAAAGATAACGCAAAAATTTTAGATGTTGGTTGTGGCAACAAGTCTGTTATTGAAATAAAATCCATCCTACCTAACTCTATATATACAGGAATCGATATAACAGATCTTAATCAAAATAGAGTCAGCAAATCTTTAATGCAGGAATACATTATTTCTGAACCAGATAGTTTTTCAGAAACTATAAAAGGACTAGGTCCAAAATTTGATTTAGTAATATCTGCACACAATATGGAGCACTGTGATGATCCAGAAGAAGTGGTTGTCAACATTCTAAGTTGTATTAAGGAGGGTGGTTTTTTATATATGAGTTTTCCTTCAAAGAAGTCAGTTAACTTTCCATCTCGAGAGGGCACTTTAAATTTTTATGATGATGATACTCACAATAATGAACCACCAGACTTTGATAAAATACTAAATACAATTAAAGATAGCAAATTTGAAATAATTTATCAGAGCAAAGAGTACAAGCCTTTTTTTGGATATTTAATAGGTTTCTTTCTTGAACCATTTTCTGTGTTAAAGAAAAAGGTTTTAAGAGGCACTTGGGACTACTATGGTTTTCAAGCGATCATACAAGCAAGAAAAATAGATAATAACTTATGAATAATAGTAAGGATCGCCCTTTAATAACAATCGGGATACCTACATTTAATAGAGCTCAAAAATTACTAAAAACTCTAAAATATATACTGCTTCAAGACTACTATAATCTTGAAGTTATAGTTTGTGACAATAACTCTACTGATAACACTAAGTCTTTAGTCTTAGACATTCAAGACAATAGGATTAATTATTATAGGAACAATAAAAATATTGGAATGAGGAACAATTTTAATGAGTGTCTTTCAAAAGCATCAGGCGAGTTTTTTATCTTATTATCAGATGACGATGTACCAAATTATAAATTAGTTTCTTTGTTATTTGAAAGCATTAGCTCAAGCGATGAAATAATTTTTGCTTACTCACAAGTAGAATTTTTTAAAAATAATAAATCTTTAAATAAATATAGCCAAGTAGCTCCTAAACATGAAAGAGCAATTGATTTTATTGAAAATAATTTATTTGGAAGACGATCAGCTTTTCCGTCTGGATCAATTTTACGAGTCAATGATATTAGAGATGTTAATGGATATCCAGATATAGATAATGCAACGGACTTCGGATTACTTTTAAAATTATGTATAAAAACGAATGGCCTGGTATCTTTTATTAATAAACCATTAATTGAATACCATGACCATGGACAAAATCTATCATCTCAAGAGAGCCATGCCCAGTGTTTACCAAAATTAATAGATTGGATTAAAATAATTTTAAAAGATAATTGCAATCTATTAGACAGAGCTCTAGCAAAGTATAAAAAAGACTTAATAGTAACTTTTAGAAAACACAAAATTGAAGCTAACAATGATACAGCAGAATATGCTAAGGAGGCCTATATGAAAAACTACACAACTATTTTTGATAAGTTTTTTTTTTATATGTTAACAAACAACTTAATTTTATCAATTAAAAAACTCAGGGATAGCATTAAATCATGAAAAATTCTTTAAATCTTAAATTTTATAAGTCCTCTTTACTAAGAAGGCATGATTTCGAAATGTATCAAATATCAAAATTAATTACAAAGGCTGGTACTGCCTTAGATATCGGGGCAAATATAGGCTTTTATTCTTATCATTGCTCTAAAATATTTACTAAAGTTCATGCTTTTGAACCAATCTCAGTTATCTCAGAAAATCTTAGGCAGTATTCTAATAAGAATGAAAAGATAGTTCTACATGACTATGCCCTATCAAATAAATCGGAAGAGGCATATATTTCAGTACCAAAAATTGCAAATAAAGACATCCTTAATTATGGTTATGCAAGTTTATCGAATGAATTTGAAGAAATGATAAAAATTAAGATTAACAAAAGAACCCTTGACAGCTTTAATTTAAATAATATTGATTTTATTAAGATTGATGTCGAGGGTCATGAGACAGAGGTTATTGAGGGTGGTTTGAAAACTATTTCTGAAAATAAACCTCTTATATTAATTGAAATTGAGAAACGACATTCTGGAATGAAGGCGCACGAAACTATTCAGCTGCTTATTTCTATTGGCTATAAATGTTTTTTTTATGAAAATAAAATTAGAAAATCTTATGATGAATTTTGTTTTGACACCCACCAAAATAAAGATAATTTAGGTTCTGCTAGATATATTTGTAACTTCTTTTTTATATCATGTTAGCCCTCAAATTATTTAATAGACGCTCTATAAATAAGACCATTATAATGTCACTATAAATATTGAATAATCATGATTGCAATAATTTTAGTTGGTGGCAAGGGTAAGAGACTTCAATCTGAAGTTGGAGCACTGCCAAAGCCTATGGCTCCAATTGGTGATAAACCTTTTTTAGAGAAACTCCTTTTTAATCTAAATAAAAATGGTTTTAAGAAAGTTATATTATCTACCGGATATAACTCTGACGTTATCAAAAAATACTTCTCTACTAAATATAAGGATATAAATATCTCTTATTCTCACGAAGAAACACCCAAAGGAACAGGGGGAGCTATCAAGCAAGCATTGAATACTTTAGAACATGAATCAAATATCTTCATTTTAAATGGAGATACCTTTTTTGATATCAATTTTAAACAAATGAATGAATGGCATACGCATAATAATTTTCTAATAAGTATTGCATTAAAAAAAATGTATAAATTTGATAGATACGGCTGTATAAATTTGGATAAAAATAATAAAGTAATTCAGTTTAATGAGAAGCAATACCTAGATGAAGGCTTAATTAATGGTGGTATTTATTTAACCTCAAGCCATATTTTAAATGCATTGCCTCCAAGGGATATTTTTTCATTTGAAAATGATTTTTTAGAAAAAAATAATATAATGTATGATTTTGGTGGCTATGAATCTGATAGTTTTTTTATAGACATTGGTATCCCTGAAGATTACAAATTAGCAAGAGAAATATTGAAATGAAAAAAAATAAAGCTTTGTTTCTTGACCGAGATGGTGTTATCAATAAATATGGAAGCTACATATATAAAATACAAGATTTTTTCATTAATGAAGATATATTTAGTTTATGTAAAAGCTTTCAATCTGCTGGTTACAAATTAATAGTTGTGACAAATCAAGCAGGTGTTGCAAGAAAGATTTTTACAAAGAAAGATTTTACCAAACTTAATGATCATATGATTGGAGAGTTTCTTAAGAAAAATATTATAATTGATGATGTATTTTCTTGTTTTCATCATCCAGAATTTAGTACCAAGCCTTGTGATTGTAGAAAACCGGAGCCAGGAATGATAAATCGAGCTATTGTGAAACATAACATAGATCCACAAATGTCTTTTTTAATCGGAGATTCTATTTCTGATATAGAAGCTGGTAAAAATGCCAATATAAAGAACAACATTTTAATAGAAAAAAATATTATTCCACAATACGCATTACTTATGAGGAAATACTTAAGTGTCTAAGAATATTTTATTAATCGGGCCGTATGCTCCAAGAAAATGTGGTATTGCAACACATATTATTCAGTTTAAAAAGAAACTCGAAGAGGAAGGCCATAATGTGAAAGTCCTCTCTTATAGCGATTGTAATGGCGATATTACAAAGAATTTAAAAGGATTGCTAAGACCTCTAAAACTCTTAAGTTTTAAATCCAAATTCAATGAGGTTTACATACACTTCACACCAGAACAATTTTTTTATGTAGGTAAAAATTTTCTTAGATTTTTTAATTTTCTTCCACTAATCTCATTTCTTATTTTATTTCTATTCTTTAAGAAACTTAAGCTAATATTTCATGAGCCACCTTTATCCAAATTTTTATACCAAAGATTACTAAGCTTTATTGTATGGAGTAATGTCAGTCATGCAGTTTTCTTTACTAAGACAGAAAAATATAATTTTGAAAAGAAGTTCTTCTTTAATTTGCATGTTTTACAATCATCCATTCAACCAGTTAATAAATACTTTATAAAATATAATTTTCCAGAAATTTCTGAACTTAAAAAACAAAAGTGTATTGATCCAACTAAAAAAATCTTTTTGATGACGGGTTTTCTTCATCCTAACAAGGGCTATGATATTCCTATAGAGATTTTTAAGAATAATAATCTAGATAACTCTATATTGTTATGCTTGACTTCAATAAGGGACAGAAACGATTTAGCTGTTTTAAATTTTCATAGTAAGATTCTAGACTCGTCCAATCAATTGGATAATTTTATTTATATAGACAATTTTATGGAAGAGAAAGAGCAAGATAGCTGGATATTTATTTCAGACTTTATTATTTTTCCATACAGGCAGATATCTAATTCAGGTATCTTAGGAAGGTCAAAATTATATAATAAAAAATCTTTAGTCTCTGAGGCAGGCGGTTTGAAAGATCAAATTGATAGTAATGATATTTTGTATAAGTCCCTGAATGAACTTGAAGATACAATCATAGCTTTAAACAATGCATAGCGATATATAGTATGGGTTTAACATTTTCATCTATTTTTATTATTCCTTTTGCACTTTTCTGTTTCATTAGAAATACTGATTTACTTATAAAGGCAGTTATTTTCTCAATACCATTTTCTGCAACATCAATACTAAATTTAGGCTCTGGAGTACCAATAACTGCTTTTCAATTTCTCTCTTTAATTTTTATATTTAAACAATCATTAAATATAGTTTATAGAGGTCACTTTTTCTGGCCATCAAACAATAATCAATCCACTTTACTTTTATTGTGTTTCTTGTTTCTTGGAATATGCTCCTTTTCTTTAATAATGCCTGCCTTAATTGATGGAGCTTATTACGTACATAGCATTGACATTGCCAATGGATATCCACTCATTGAGCTAACCTTTACCCTGTCTACTTTTAAAAAACTTTTTCCTTTATTCATTGGTATCTTGCTTATATTTTTCTTACTTCAAGAAAAGATTAGCTTAACAACGCTAAGAATCTATTTAAAAACTTACGTTATTTCTATATGTTTTATTTCCTCTTGGGGCTTGTTTCAATATATTACTTGGATTTCAGGAGTCGATTACCCAGGCTTTATATTCAACACAATGAATTCAGATCTAATGGTAGTTGACTCTGAATTATCTGTCGAAAGTGGGGTTATTAAAAGAATATATTCCGTTACACAAGAACCGAGCCATTTTGTATGTTTTCTTTTATCAGGGCTTCCTTTGCTTTATGTTAATAATTTTTTTGGACAGCCTTTAATATCTAGAAACTTAGGACTATTTTTTATTATCATCATAGTCTTTAGCTTGCTAATTTCCTTTTCTACGACTGGAGCAGGAGGGTTAGCAATTTTAGTATTTATTACATATCTAACTCTGTACTCTAAAAATCCTTTAAGCCTTATCTTAAGATTTATTTTTTTATCAATAATATTTACTTTAGGAATTATTGTGCTCTCACAATTTGAATTTTTCGAAAATTTTCTAAATATAGTATTTATAGAAAAATTAATCTCCGGATCAATGCTTGAGAGACTCTTTTTTATAGAAAAAGCTTGGAATCATTTCCTTGATTTTCCAATTTTAGGATTAGGTTTGGGCAATGTAACTTCATCTGACTTATTTATTTTTTTACTTTCTAATATTGGGATTATTGGGACCTTATCCTTCGTTTTCTTAATTGTATTCTTACTAAGATACGCAAAGAAATCTGCAAATATTGTCAAAGAATCTAATGACAAGTTACTCCTCACAAATAACTTATCTATAATTAATAGCGTTTTAATATCGTTTTATGTCCAATTATTTGTCTATTTTTTTATGGGTTTTGTTTGGTATCTGCCTATATTCTATATAATGGTTTTTTTTATGATTTCACTAAATTCCATAACCAAAAGAGAAAATTAATTTTATGAAGCTTTCTATATGCATTCCTACTTTAAATAGAGAAGATTTTATTCAAGAAACTCTTCAGTCGATATTAATTAATAATTCAATAGATGTAGAGGTTGTAATAGTTGATGGTAATAAAAATCAGGCAACGGAAAATATTGCTTTAGAGTTTGCCTCATCAGGCATTAATATTAATTATATGAAAAGTGATGCATATTCTGGCATGGATCTTGATGTCATTCAGGCGGTAAATAACTCTGTTGGGGAATATTGCTGGCTAATGTCTGATGACGATACTTTAACAAATAATGCCATAAATACAGTGTTGAAAAAAATTGAATCTAATAATGATATCTATCTAATGAACATTTTTTATTGTGATAAAGATCTTAATAAATTTGGAGTATCCAAGTTCTTATCTCATGATAGAAAGGGTGATGTATTTAATATAGCTTGTATGAATTCTTTCTCTGACTATATAAATTACTCTACTTCAAATAATGCCTTATTGTGCTTTATGCCCGCTATAGTTTTTAAAAGAAAGAATTGGGTAAACTATGACAATCAACCGAAAGATTACATATATGGATATAATCATGTTTTCAAATTATTCGATCCGATTAATTTCTTATCAGAATATTATATTGAATATATAGATGAACCATTATTAATGAATAGATCTTTCAATGACTCATACTCCTCTTCTGGAATACTAAGAAGATATCTCATAGATTTTGAAGGTTATATCAAACTATCTGATCAGTTATTTAAAGATAATCAACCTATTAAAAATATTTTCTTAGGAAATATGAAGAAAGAACATAGCCCTCTTCGACTAGCAAAACTTAGAACAATGATTGATGATGAGGATTGGAAGTTTGTAAAAGTCTTACTTCTAAAAATAGGTTATAGCAGAACACTAATTTTTTTTATTAATCTAATAAATTTTTTAAAGATAAGTACTTTTTTTATTCCAATTTTAAATAAATTAAATATGTTTATAAAAAAAGTTAAAACTACCTCGTAATTATTAGATGAACATACCCAAAGTATCTATATGCATCCCAACACGAAATCGTAAAGAGTTACTTTCTGGATGTCTGAAAAGTATCTTTGAGCAATCAACTGACGCATTTGAAATAGTAATTATTGATGGAAATTCCTCTGATGGCACAAAGGAAATGATATTTGAATTACAAAAAAAATATTTAAATATTACTTACATATTTCAAGAGACCCATAATGGAATAGCAAGAGACGTAGTCAATTCCATAGTCAACTCAAATGGTGATTACTGTTGGATGCTTTCAGATGATGACAGGCTCGATAAAAACGCCCTGTCCGAAGCTTCATTATTTCTATCTAAAAATAAAGAACTGTCAGGCATCAGCGTGAGTTATGATTTTTTTGATAAATCTATGACTTACAGAATTAAGAGCATGAGACCATCAAGAAATAAAATTCAATCAAAAGCAATCAAGTTCAATTCAATTGAGGATACTTTTGAGGAGATAGGTCATCACCTGGGCTTCCTATCTGGCCAAATCCTTAAAAGAGATGAAGCCACCAAGGTAATAAACAATTGTGATTTGACCCCATTTCTTAATCCATGGATTATTATAAATTTAATCGGTTTAGTTCTTAAAAATAATCCTAACTGGGCTTATTTAAATTTACCACTGGTTTTATATAGAAGTGGCAATGATTCTTTTTTAAGTAATGGTGTCTATAAAAGACAACTTATAACACACGAGGTTCTTCGAGGTACATATCTCAATTTTTTTCATAAGGATTCAAAAACTTTTAAAATTTTGATGAGTTCTCTTGTTAATATAAGAATGCCTAGAGCTTTAGCGGTAATAAAAGCAAATAAATTACCAATGAAAGAACTATATTTAATATTTAAACTTTACATTAAGCATTACTCATTATTTATAGGTTTTTGGCTGAAGGTTTTTCCAATATTTCTAGTCCCAGGATTTATAATAAATCTAGTTAGATGGGTATATAATAGTTTGAAAATTATTCACTCTTGGAAAAAATAAACATGATATTCAGAAGTAAGGCTCCATTAAGGCTGGGGTTTGCAGGAGGGGGTACAGATTTACCAGCTTTTTCTGATAAATATGGTGGCTCAGTATTAAATGCAACTATTAATCAATATGCGCACTGCACCTTAATAGAGACTGATGATAATAAAATTGTATTTAATGCTTCTGATATAGGGGTTTTGGATGAACTTAGTCTTTCTTCAGACCAATCTATGAAAGGTTTACTCCCCTTACACAGAGCTGTTTACAAGAAGTTTATTGATAAGTTTGAACTAAAGCCAAAATCTTTTTACTTAAATACATATTCTGATGTTCCCCCGGGAAGTGGCCTAGGCTCTTCATCTACCTTGGTTGTGGCGTTAATAAAAGTTTTTTCTGAATGGCTTGATATACCTCTTGGTAATTATGATATTGCCAGTCTTGCCTATCAAATAGAGAGAGTTGATCTAGGGTTTTCAGGCGGCAAGCAAGATCAATATGCTGCTTCTTTTGGAGGTTTTAATTTTATGGACTTCAACAAAGATGGAACGGTAATAATAAATCCACTAACAGTAAAGCCTGAAATTATAAATGAATTATCTGAGCATCTCATTCTTTATTATTCTGGAATTTCACGATCAGCAGCAGAAATATCAGATAGCATTATAGATGAGCAAAACAATAATGTCGGAAAAAAAATTAATGAGTCTTTGGAGGCGATGAAAGTAACTAAAAGAATATCTCATGATATGAAAAATGCAGTTTTGGTCGGTGACATAGTTCAAATAGCTGCATTAATGAATAGCTCATGGAAACAAAAGAAACTCACAGCTAAAAATGTTTCCAATGAAGGTTTGGATAAAATTTTTGATTTAGCCATAGAAAATAAAGCAATTGCTTGCAAATTATCTGGAGCTGGAGGCGGAGGATTCTCAATATTCTTAGTTAACCCAATTCATAGACATGAGTTTATAAAGTTCTTAAAAACTTATTCAAAAGGATTTATACTGAATTGTAATTTTACCCAAAATGGATGCCATAGCTGGAGAGCTTAATATGAATGATATTAATAAGATTGAGACGGTGATTAAAAAATCAATTGAAGTCAAAACCAGGACACTTGAAGATAAAGACTTACTTAATTTAATAATTGATGTAGTTGATTTATTAAAAAAATGTATATCAAGTGGGAATAAACTTCTAATAGCCGGAAATGGAGGAAGTGCAGCAGATTCTCAGCATATGGCTGCTGAATTTGTATCAAAATTTTACTTTGATCGCAAAGCCCTACCAGCAATAGCATTAACTACAGACACATCTATTTTAACTTCTATTTCCAATGATTATGAGTATGCAAATATATTTGCGCGTCAAATAGAGGCAATTGGAAAAAGCGGCGATGTTTTTCTTGCTATTACGACATCTGGAAACTCAAAAAATTTAATTCAAGCAAGCAAGATAGCTAAAACAATGGGAGTTACAGTTGTTGGATTGACAGGAAATAACGGAGGACTTTTAAAAGATTTTTGTGATATTGTTTTGGATATTAAGGATGATGACACTCCAAGAATTCAAGAAACTCATCTTTTGGTAGAGCATATTATTTGCGAATTAATAGAACTAGAATATAGGAATTAAAATATGAATATACAACCTGTTATATTGGCTGGAGGGGTTGGCTCAAGACTATGGCCTCTTTCAAGAGAGTCTTATCCTAAGCAGTTTATCTCTTTTGTTGGAGAAAATACTTTACTTCAAGAAACACTTCTAAGAATAAAGGACATATCCTCTAATAAGCCAATTATTATTACAAATAACGAACATAGATTTATAGTTTCAGATCAATTAAGTAAAATAAAACTAGAAGCTAAAATTGTACTAGAGCCATTCGGAAGGAATACAGCTCCTGCAATTTCTCTAGCAAGTTTTTTATCTAATCCTGATGATGTTCTTCTAGTGCTTTCATCAGATGCTTATGTAAAAGATACGCAAAGGTTTATTGAGGCAGTAGAGGTTGGTTATGAAGCTTCTTTGAAGGGCTCCTTGGTAACATTTGGTGTTAAACCAGAGGAGCCAAATACAGGCTTTGGGTATATTAAAAAAGGAACTCTAGATAATAACTCTTCATATAAAGTAGAAAGTTTTCATGAAAAACCAAGCTTTGAGAAAGCTATGAAATTTTATGAAAGCGACGATTATTTATGGAACTGCGGCATCTTTATGTTTAAAACAGATGTCCTTCATGAGGAGTTAAAGAAAGTTAATAGTACTCTGTTCAATATAACTAAAGATATTAGTAGCAACCTTGAAGAAGATCTAAATTTTTTGAGAATAAATTCAAAAACTTTTGAAAAATGTCCTAGTATTTCAATTGACTATTGCTTATTTGAAAAAACAGATAAAGCTTCCGTTGTTCCTTTGGATACGAAATGGGATGATCTTGGAACCTGGAAATCTATAAGAGATATTAATAAAAGGGATGAATTAGGAAATGCCGTTTTATCAAAATCTATCATTTCTTCAACCAGAAACTCCTTATTATTTTCAAAAGATAGAATCATAGCAACTCATGGGCTAGATGATATGGTTATTGTCGACTCAAAAGACTCTGTTTTAGTAGCAAAGATTAATGATTCTGATGGAATTAAAAAAATTGTTTCTCAGCTCAAAGAAAGAAACTGGAGTGAGGTTAAGTATGACAAAGAAGTTCATAGGCCTTGGGGGAAATATGAATCTCTTTTTGATTCACCTGTTTGCCAAGTTAAAATTATAACAGTAAGTCCGCATCAAAAATTAAGTGTTCAATCTCATAAATATAGGTCGGAGCACTGGGTTGTCATTAAAGGCAAGGCTTTAGTTCAAATTGGAGATACAGAATCAATTTTGAATATAAATGAATCTACTTATATTAATGTTGGAGATATTCATAGTTTAGCTAATCCTTTTGATGATGAACTAGAAATAATAGAGGTTCAAACTGGAACTTATTTTGGTGAAGACGATATCATAAGATACGAAGATATTTATGGAAGAGATGAATCAGAATAAATGAAAATAGCTCTTATCCATGATTACCTTTGCGGTATTGGGGGCTCAGAGAGAGTTTTTGAATATATGTGCCAAGAATTTACAGAGGCAGATATATACACACTTTCATATAATGAAAGCGAAACACTGCCAGGATATAAAAAATATAATATTAAGACTACTTTTCTTAATTCCTTTGTAAGGTCTATGGACTCTTTCAGGTGGTCATTTCCAGTTGCAACATATGCGATGGAGAGAATCGATCTCTCTGAGTATGATTTAGTCTTATCCTCATCAGCAACTGTTGCAAAATATGTAAATGTGCCAAATGGTATTCATTTTTGTTACTGCTATATTCCCACAAGGGCTTTATGGCAAACAGAGGATTATTTTGGTAAAAATTGGAAAAGTTACTTGATATACCCTTTTTTAGAATATCTTAAATACAGAGATATAAAAGCAGCAAAAAAAATTGATTACTTTATAGCTCAATCAGACGATACAAAAAATCATATTCAACATGTTTATAGCAGATCATCTAAGATTATTAATGGCCCGATAGATGTTGATAGATTTCAATCTTTCAACAAAGAGAATCGAGGGAACCATTATCTCTTAGTATCAAGATTGGAAAAATGGAAAAAAGTTGAATATGCAATTGACGCATTTAATGAATTGGGCCTACCACTAAGGGTCGTTGGGTCTGGTGATGAGGGTAAGAAATTAAAACTTAAGGCTAAAAAAAATATTAGTTTTCTTGGATCAATTTCTGATGAGCAACTAGCAAGGGAATATTCTCAAGCTAAGGCTGTCATATTTACTCCATACCTAGAGTACGGATTAATTCCTTTAGAGGCTAACTCATGCGGCACTCCTGTAATAGCATATGGAAAAGGGGGCATAGAAGAAACCATGATTCCATGGAAAGACAATGAAAGTGAATCAACTGCAATATTTTTTTATGAGCAAAATGCATCTTCTCTTCAAAAGGCAGTAATTAATTTTCAAAAAGTAGAATTTAATACAGATTTTATAAAAAACCATGCTCATGCTTGGAGCGTACCTAGTTTTAAAAAGAAACTTAGAGAATATATATCAGAGATAGTTAAAAAAGATGATTAAATTCAGTAATTTAAGCCAAGAAATACCCTATTTAAAATTTAAAGCAGAATATGACAAAGCTGCTGCATTAAATCAAGAAAATATAGAAGCAATATGCATTTCTTCTTTCTCTAAATCTTTAAATGAAGTTAATTCAAGATTTGTTAATTTAAAGTTTCTTAATAAGAATAATTTTATTTTTTTTTCAAACTACAATTCTCCAAAATCTCAAGAATTCCAAGAGCATAATCAAATCACAGCCTTGTTTTATTGGAATAGAGCCAATATACAAATTCGATTAAAAGGCCTAATCAAGAAAACACCAATACAATTTAATGATGATTACTTTTTTAATAGATCTAAAGAAAAGAATGCATTAGCTCTTTCATCAGCTCAATCAGAAAAAATTGATTCTTATAAAAGTGTTGAAAAAAATTACAATAAATACATGGAAACTGGCAATTTAAAAATATGTCCTGAGTATTGGGGTGGCTATTCTTTTATCCCATATTATTTTGAATTTTGGGAAGGTCATCAATCTAGGCTCAATAAAAGAGATGTATACGAAATGAAAGAAAATGAATGGCACCATTCGATTCTTCAGCCATAATATAAATATTGCCAAATAGGCTAATTAGTATAAAATCATCAAGAATTTATGATAAAAATTATATTTACCAATCTTACAAATACTCCCTTAATTAATACCTAATGCCCATCAAACTCGTCAATCAATCTTTATAGGTATCCTCATAGCTTCTCAGAAAAAAAATATTACTCCCATCAATGAAAAGATAAAAGCTACTGAAGTAATGCTCATCGGCTCAAATGGAGAAAAGCAAGGGCTAGTACTTTTTTCCGTTGCTATGGAATCAGCCAGAATAGCATCACTAGATCTAGTTCAAGTCTCGCCATCAGATGCCAACCCAGTTGTGTGTAAACTCTTGGATTATGGCAAGCATGTCTTTGATAAGAAGAAAAGCCTGTCTTCTTCAAAAGTCAAAGTTAAGAGAAATACTACAAAAGAGATTAAATTTAGGCCATCAACAGATATAGGGGACTATAATATTAAATTAAAAAAGGTTAAAAGCTTTATTCTTGACGGAGATAAGACTAAAATAAGCGTCCGTTTCAGAGGTA
>MDTF01003345.1_pt1 | contig 24516 bp, 24 predicted proteins | sample 811191 | NCBI WGS metagenome assembly MDTF01 (sample SAMN05326649, study PRJNA326480) | marine metagenome | isolation source: seawater | place: Southern Ocean | collected 2011
AGTGCAATGGCAATAAAAGGAATAGCCGATAGCGCATTGTAGGGTTCTACAATCCATTCATTCAGGTTGGTCTCCCAATAAATGGGACCACCGTCTGGTAACTCTGCGTCTATGGGTAATTTATCAAAAAAACTGGGCATGCTATCTAGGCTTGGTTGTTAGATGTAACAGCCCAAAAATAGAGTTGTTTAGTAGTGTTACAAGAATTTTTGAGTTGTGTAATCACAGCATTATTTGTTGATGGCAAAACAAACAATTACATAACTGAATCATATTAGTTAAATTTGATACTATGGTAAACATGGAGGCTATATTACAGTTATCTGCTGAAGAGAGGATTAAGTTGATTGATGAGATATGGGAGAGCTTAGATTCCAATCAAATTGAAATTACCCAAAATCAAAAGAGTGAATTAGATCATAGAATATTAAAAGAAGAACGTGGTGAAACTCAATACCACGGTTGGGATTCTGTTAAAGCTGAATTACCCAAGTAGATGATTAAATACCACTTACTAATTTCAGACGAAGCTAAGCTTGATATTTTGGATGCACACTCTTGGTATCAACAGCATCAATTAAATCTAGGGCACGAGTTTATTACTAATCTAGATGCTGCATTTACACTTTTAATTCAAAATCCACATTCATTTCAAACGAAGTATAAACAAATTAGAATTTGTTATCTGGCTCGTTTTCCATTTGGAATACATTATTTAATTGATAATGATGAAGTTAAGGTTGTTGCGGTGTTTCACAGCAGTAGAGATCCAAAAAAATGGGGAGATAGATTATAATAGGACTCTAACTGTTTTTGGGAATTACCTTTTATGTTCTTTGTGTCTTTTGTGGTTGTAAGTAATTTCCAATACAAATTTACGACCACAACTTTATATAACTCTTCTTTCACAGTACTTTGTACTTAATACTCAACCAAAGCCGTTGTCTCCCCTCGTTTAATCTTCTGAGTTTCGGTGTACACAAATTGTGGTAAAGTGAAAATAGCTTTAGGGATTTCAAAGCGCTCTAAAACGACTTGCAGGTTTTCTTTCAAACTTTCCTCTTGAGTGGTGTTCCAGTCTGATGTTTCGATGATTAAAACCACTTGGTTTCCCAGTTTTTCATGTGGAATAGAAGAGATGATAAATCGTTCTGATATAAAGGGTTGTAGTTTGCGTTCTACCTTCTCGGGGTGAATTTTAACTCCACCTGAATTGATAACAAAATCGGTGCGTCCCAGCCATTCGAAATGAGTGGAATCAATCAACTTTACCAAATCATTGGTAATTAAAGTTTCATCAACCAAATGTGGTGCTGAAATGGTTAATTGTCCCATTTCTGTTTGACCTACAGTTACTCCTTGCAAGCAGGTATAAACTTCAGATTTTTCAGTTCCATTGATGGCCTTAACCGCGATGTGTGAAATGGTTTCTGTCATACCAAAGCTCTGAAAGGCTTGACAGTTCTGAAACTTTTGTAATTCTTTTTCTAGCTTATAATCTACAGGAGCGCCACCAATTAAAACGGTATCTAATTGGCGATCTATTTTATCCAACGAAGTTTGAACTTGCATCGGAACAAAAGGCGAAAAATTGTAGCGTTTATCAGTGTTAGCAAAAGGTGTTGAGGTAGGAGCGATTACTTCTAATGTCATGCCACCAACTAAACTTCTAAGCAACATCATTTTGCCAGCGATGTAATCGACTGATAATGGTAGTAGAACGGTTTTACCAGCTTTTAAATCAAAAAAAGCATTTGTCTTTTGAGCGCTGGCTACCATCTTTTGCTTTTCTAACAAAATGGTTTTGGGTTTCCCAGTTGAACCAGAAGTTTGTACCGGAATATGATTAGATTCTGAAAACCAGTTTACCAGAAAAGAAGCAAGCGCTTTAATCCAATCGGGCTGCGAATCAGTATTTTGTTCTGTTGCCCATTGAGGCAATTCAGCTACACCAATTTCGGTGTTCTCAATAATCAGTTTGAAATGTGGATTTACAACAGACTCCATGATTCATTTGGATTGTATCCTACTTGACCGTTTTCCATGTAGAGTGGAGATGGAGTATTATTTTTAAACAACTGACCAGTTCCCAAACCCTGAGGCATATCCGTGTTGAGTGTGAATGTCCACTGAGCAATGGCATTTAAACCAACATTCGATTCGAGTGCACTGGTATTCCACCAACCAATGTTACGTTCTTCAGCTAAATCAATCCATTCTTTGGCAGCTGATAAACCACCAACTAAACTTGGTTTTAGAATGATGTATTGTGGTTGAATGGCATCTAAACAGGCGGCTTTTTGTTTGCTATCTGAGATACCAATCAACTCCTCATCCAAGGCAATAGGAAGTGGAGTAGAGGCACACAATTGAGCCATTTGTTCCCATTGATTTTGTTTGATGGGTTGCTCAATGGAATGTAAATGAAAAGCACTCAATCGGTTGAGTTTTTCTAGAGCATCTTGAGGATTAAAAGCTCCATTTGCATCAACACGAATTTCAATTTCGTTAGCTGTAAACTGACTTCGAATGAATTTCAATACTTCCAATTCTTCTTCAAAATCAATGGCTCCAATTTTCAATTTGATACATGTAAATCCAGCTTCTAACTTCGATTTTACTTGTTCGAGCATATCCGCTTTTGGAGCCATCCAAATCAGGCCATTAATTGGTATTAATGCTTTTCCATTGGTGAATTCTGATGGGAATAAAATGCCTTCCCCAGCTTGCTTTAGATCAATTAAAGCAGTTTCTAAAGCAAAAGACAGTGCCGGAAACCTAGCGTGATCAAAGGATTCATTTAACTCTTCAGAACTAAGTTTTTGATTATTCCAGTCAGCTAGCACTTTTTCCAATTCATCAACCGGATCGATGCTTAATTTCGGAATCAAACTACATTCTCCCCAACCAGAATTTCCATTCTCATCGGTTAAATGTAAGTACCAAGTAGGTTTTTGATTTAGAACGCCTCTAGATGTTCCTCCGGGCTTAATGAAATCCAATGGATGCTGGATAACGCGAACGTGAATCATAGTTGCAAAGTAAACGAAATGGAGTAGTTAAGGTTTAGAAAAAGCGAGTAATTCCAACGTAGCCGCTAGTGCCTCCAAAGTGTTGCCAGAGTGCCAATCCTTCTAAATTTCTGGTACCTAATTCAACTTGCCATTTATCAGCAAGATAAGTAGCATCTAGTCCTAAATTGAAAGTTCCGTATCCGCCAATACCAACTAATCCACCTAATCTAAAGTGTTCCCATTTGTATCGAACTCGGGTGAAAAAATAAGGGCTGTAACTGGCATTGATTCTGTAGTTTGCGCCAGCCCAAACATCATATTTTTCGAAAGACTGGAATAAGCTTAATTGCACGCTAGCAGGTAAATAGGTGGCATATTTACCATTGAATGAGCTTTCTGTGAGTTGATTGAAAATAGAATCGGGAGTTAAAGGATTAAGATCAGACTCTGCAGTAAAAATATCTTCAATGTAAGTGCCTTCATAGTAATAGATAGTGTCAACCGCGTATCTAGCCGATTTATCCGTCCACCTCACAAAGCCAAAATCGTTCAATTCCAATCTCAACCAACCTTCTTCTACTTTCTCATTTACTTTAAGATTCAACTGTACAAATCCACTAACGCCCATTCCCCAGCCATTCATTTGGTAAGGTGCAGTTCTGGCAGTGTCAGATTGATCGCCTCTAATAGATCCGTTCAATTGCAGTTGTGCTCCATTTTCAGCGGTGTAAAGTCGGGCGTAATCAGTTGATAAATCTAAGTTTTGATTGCCGATAATACCGTGGATGTTCACACCGTAATTCCATCTGCTTTTGCTCATATTCGCAAATCCGATGTGGATGTCTTGCCAACGCGTATAACGCAAACGCATATCATCTAAATTGGCTTCCTCACCAGCAAATGGTCTATTTCCATAGAGCGCGAGCTCCATAGCATCTTGTGTTAAAGTAGCGTCTATGTGGTATTTTTCTGCAACGCCCGCTTCAAATTGAATGCCATTCGACTTTTTAGATTTCCATCCAAATCGAACACCGTATGAGGCGTCCATTCCAGTGAGTATGGTACTTCTGGAACGATCGAGCATCAATTGTTTTTCATCATCAGAAACAAATCGACCATTCACAAAACCAAATAAAAAGGCATTGGTGATGGCGTTTGAATTGCTAAATCCCTCGCCATTTACACGGATAAAAAAACGATTAGAATCTTGAAGAGCAATGGGAGAGTAACTATTACTCTGACCGAAAACGAATTCGGAGCAAATCATGCTAATGAAGAGAAAAATCCAATTTCTGTAAGCCATTAATTTTGATTTTCAATTCGGTAAGTGAAATCTCCAACTACTTCTAAGCCAACTCTGTAATTGTCGTACAATTGATATTGATTGGTTTGATTAACGGTATTGATAGTTGCGTGTATCTCAACAAAAGCTGTATTGTATAAATGATCAATTTTATCTGGAGTTAAAGGTGCCGCTAATGTAGTTCTGGTTGGAGCTGTTACTCTTCCGTTTTCAGGGATTCCAGCTTGAAGAAACTGAGTGACATCGAAAATGGAATCTAAAACAACGTAATTCGAGTCCATCAAATAGAATTGCAATTCAGCGTCAAAAGGATAGTAATTACTGGCATGAACTAAAATCTGTCCACCTTGAATGGGATCAATATCCTCTCGACCGTCAGGGTCAACTTCTAATTCAGTAGTATCTAATAAGATCAAGTTTGTAGCTGAAAACCGAAGTGGAATTTCTACATCTAAACCAATTTCTAACCCTGTGTTGTAATAGATGAAATCGTTGCCGTTAGATACATTTCCAAGCGGATTGAGTTGAACCTCCATGTCGTAACCCAATTGTGTAGGCAGATTGGCGAAAAAGTCTGGAATATTAGAATTGAGTTGATCGATATCTAAAGTATAGGTCTGCGGATTGATTGGAGGAGTGTTATTGCCGCCCTCAATAGCTCTAGATAAATTTATGCTACCACCAATAATGTCGTGATCGAGAGGAACGGTATTATTAGTGTAATCATTTATTGAAGTCAGTTCATTGATACGTAATCGTACATCTGCTCCAGCCTGATTGTTTACAGTTAAGAGTAGTGAGGCTCTGTCCATCTCTAAATTTCCACCTTGAAAATTGCGGAATAAATCAAGCGAATCTACACTAGCATCAGCTTCAATTCGATTACCGAAATAACCTCTACCATATTCAGGAATCAGTCCTGTAAAACTCGTATTCAACTGTACATAATCTGCAGTTGTAATGGTTACATTCGATCCGTTTGGATCTACAATAGCTCTGTACGTATAAATTAAGGTGTTGTAGCTATTTTGTTGAAGCCCTCTTAAGTCGATGTCGTAACCACTTAAATCGAAAGTTTCTGAAATACTAGAAGGTGAAGAAATACTTCCAGCAGGAACTGTTTGCGTAAATGTAAAAGGCACACCATTTTGCGTAACGTATGGAAGCGCATAGGTAATAATCGAGTTCTCACTTAAAGTTGAATTCACTTCTAACGACATTTCACCCGAACGGATATTTACATATCTCAGCTCAATATCTTGAATATTGTAATAGGTTTCCTGCGTATCATTCACAATGGTTTGCCCTGGAACCATGGTGATACTTCCCAGTGGTAAATTAAAGAGCTCAGTTACCTGTGTATCTGGAATGGCAAAAAGCGAATCTATTTTAATAGAAAACAGATTTGAGTTGTAAGTTAGGTTGAGTTCACCATTATTCCCAACACTCTTGAGAGAATCTTCAAGAGCATTTTGTAAATACAAATTACTCTTGAGCAGAGGAATGTACCCGTCAATGTCCCAAGTAGGTTGTTTCTGACAACTTACAAAAGCAAACAGAAGTAGAATAAAAAATGGTCTGTATCTCATGATTTTGAGCCGTTAAAGTTAGCAAAAAGGGAATAGCTTACTTCATTCTAATAAAATTCGATCAATTAATGATGAATTGGTATTTTGCAAGCCAGATGTGGAGTCGGATTATACCTTGTTTTTTACTCTTTATAACGGGATTGAGTTACACAGCTCAAGCTCAGTTACATGTCTACCCAGACACCTTGTGCAAAGACCGATTAAAGTGGGTTGGAGGAACTGTAGCAGCTGGATATACCATATCTATGGTTGGATTGTATCAATTGTGGTATAGTGGCTACGACCAAACTCAATTTCATTTTTTCAATGATAATGATGAGTGGCTTCAAATGGATAAACTTGGACACGCCCAAACAGCCTATTTCACTGGCGAATTGGGGTATGAAGCTTTTCGTTGGACTGGTTTGAATGATCGAAAAGCCATCTGGTTAGGTGCATCAACGGGGTGGGTGTTTTTATCTACCATTGAGGTGTTTGATGGATTTTCATCAAAATGGGGTTTTTCTTGGGGCGATATGGCAGCTAATACCTTTGGATCGGCACTATTTATCTCTCAGCAAATAGGTTGGAATGAACAGAGAATACGTATGAAATTTTCGTATTCACCAACAGACTATGCTCAATACAGGGAAGATGCCCTTGGCGCAACATGGAATGAACGGATATTAAAAGATTACAACGGACAAACTTATTGGCTTAGTGCTAACCTAAAATCATTTACACATTGGGATAAATTACCACCTTGGTTGTGTGTTTCTATTGGATATGGTGGAAAAGGAATGCTGGGTGGAAAAGAAAATCCAGATGAATGGGAAGGCGTAACGTTGCCCCAATATGATCGGGTTCGAGAATATTATTTGAGTTTGGATGTGGATTTGCGGAAAATTAAAACATCCTCTCACTTTCTGAAAGCAGCTTTTACAGCTTTAGGATTTATTAAAATACCAGCGCCAACCATTAGTGTTGATGGTAAAGGAGTATGGCGAGCTTATCCAGTTTATTTTTAAGGCAAAACTTCGTACTCAAAAGTCACCCGATCATCATATCCCAAAGGAAAAGCATGGTGTTTTCTGGAGCTTCTAATTCCGATGTGGAAAATGGATTGTGCTGAAATTTGCTTTTCGTTGATTTCAGTAAGTAAAACGTTGCTTGGACTCCATTTGTCAGGAAAGATGCGGTATTCAATGTCCATGTCTTCAGGATCTTTGGCTGTAACCACAAATTCAAGCGAATCACCAGCATGAAGTTTTAAACCCGTTTTAATTTTTCGGGGTTTTCCAGGAACCCAAATATTTCCCAAGTTATCACGAACACTTTCAATTTTAGGAAATCCACGTTTATCACCTTCTTTCCAACTGCGGTAAACAACAATTCGATTTCTTAAAAAACCATTTATACCTAGTATCAAATGCTTTTGGTGGGTGAGTAAAGTTCGGTTGTGCGAGTCATCATCAAAATAACGGTGAAGTGTTGTGAGAAAAACACCAAGGGTATCTAAATCGCCAAAAGCCAGTTCGAAATCACCAACCCAATTGCGTGAAATCATCACTTTTAAATCGATGAGATTACAATAGTTAACTAATTGATTTTCTTCTTGTACAGCAATTTTAGAATTTTCAAATTCTGCACGTTTTTGTTCCATCAACCGAATACGATCGTCAGACAATCCGCTGTGATAAAGCCATTCATCTCCATGCTGCTCCTTTAAAATAAAAGCAACAAAATCGCGTACAGTACTTTCGGTATCTAAGAGTATTTGGCGAACATCCATTGCATCAAAAATACACTAAACAATTGAGCATTAGGTGCCATGAGTTGATACAAGTTATTAACGAAAGAACTTATTTTTGAAAGATGAAGTATACACTGTTTTTTGTTTTATTCTCGCTGTTTTTAGTTCCACTTTTTGCACAAGACAAATGCCTCTCTGGCGATTGTGAAAATGGTTTCGGGAAAATGGAATGTGATTGCGGATATACCTTTGAAGGAACTTTTAAAAATGGTGAAAAAGTAGAAGGTATCTTTATTAAAAAAGACCTGACTTATGAAGGTCAGTTTAAAGATGATATCGCCCACGGGAAAGGAAAAATCACATTCAAAGACGGAAGTTGGTATGTTGGTGATTTTGCTTTTAACCAACCCGATGGATTTGGAGAATACCACATGAGTAACGGTTTTGTATATCGTGGTCAGATGAAAGAAGGAAACTTTTACGGGTGGGGAGCTAAAACACAAACTTTTGGAGATACAGGCGATAGTTTAACGTACTTCGGATGGTTTGAAGATGATGAATTGAATGGAGCTGGAGCCTTTATTCATCCCAGTGGAGTTACTTATTTAGGTTTTTGGGAATCGGGTAAACAAACAGGTTATGGACTAACCATTCAGCCAGATAGCACTTTTGAAGCGGGAATTTATAAACGAGGTAAAATCTCGCACTCGTTTACATTTAATTCAACAGACCAGCAGTCTATTACTTATGAGTTGGATTCAGAGACTGTAGTTTTTAAATACGATTCTAAAACAGGTAACTACATCATCAAAGAACGGTCTTTCGAATCAGACTACGCCTTTGAGTATGATATTGAAATCACTCCTGAAAACATGTTTATCTATCATAAAGCAAAAACGAGAATTGAGCTTTCTCCAGACGGAAAGTTGATTGATTAATTCAGGAAAAAGCGGTTGTTCAAATCGTCTTCTTGGCGATATAGTGCCAGTACCAATTTCAAGTGATTGGTGAGCATTTTTTGCTGAGTTAATGTATTAGTTGTCTCCATCAATTGGTACTTCTCTTCGTTGGTAAGAACCAATTGTTTTGCAATTTCATAAATACTCAACTCAGTGTTTATTTTGTCTGTGAGTTCAGGTGATCCTGTACGCAAACAAAACTCATAGAAAAGTTCCATCAAGTCTTGTCGTTTTTGGAACTTATCGTTTAAAGGTAGTGTTTCAATTTCTCCACCAGCATACATCTTATTTTGGATGTTGTTGTCAATAGATTTGAGTTTGAAAACAGAAACACCTTCAATACGGATATCCATTTTTCCATCAGGATAAAAACGCTCTATATCAATCAGCTTAACTCGAGTGCCAAATGGCATCGGTTTGCCGTCAATCATTGCAGGAATCCCAAAATCTTTGTTATTGGCAAAGCAATCGTTGATTAGCTGCTTGTATCTAGCCTCAAAAATGTGCAAACGAGTTTGCTCGTTTGGTAGAATTACCAAACTGAGAGGAAAGAGTCCGAGTGTTTCAATCTTTGCGTTATCCATCAACAAGGGTATTTAATAATTAATACGGGCAAATTTTTAAGCTAGTTGGGCAACGTGCGAAATATTGTCAACTTTATCTTCAAAATCAGGGTGTAGATACAGAGTATGAGATTGGATTTAGTTAGCTTCGAATTATGGATTTGGAGATTATACTCTACGCTTGGATTTCAGGTTTCACCGTTTTTATAGGTGGTGTATTGTCATATTTTTTTCAACGTTATTTTCCCAGTGGTAAAGAGAAAAATGAAATCATCCATTTCTTAATGGCATTTGGTGGCGGAATTATTTTATCTGCTTTAGCTCTGGTTTTAGTTCCTAAAGGATTGGAAGAATTAGACTTGATTCCTTTGCTGATGTCATTCTCAGCAGGAGCAATTGTTTTCATGTTGCTCAGTGAATACTTGAGTAAAAAGGGTGGGCAAGTGGCTATGCTCATGGCCATGTTGATGGATTACATTCCCGAATCGATAGCCTTAGGGGCTTTGTTTACAACCAACAAACAATCGGCAACTTTACTGGCCATTTTTATAGGGTTACAAAATTTACCCGAAGCATTTAACTCTTTCATCGAGCTCAATAAAAATGGAATTAAAGCTAGAAAGTTACTTTTCATATTCTTCTTATTGGGGTTTTCAGGAATCATTGGCGCGGCATCGGGTTTGTACTTTTTAAGTGACTTACCACAGGTTACAGCTCACATCATGATATTTTCGAGTGGCGGGATTATCTACTTGTTGTTTCAGGATATAGCTCCAGGATCTCATATGAAGCGATCATGGTTACCAGCTTTAGGAGCAACTCTCGGTTTTGCTGTAGGAATGATAGGTGAAAAATTAATTTAACGTATTAATTACTTGAAAATGAATCATAATGTGGTATGATTTTCGTTAAATTAGACTGATGCTTATCCGTATACTAGTCATATTACTACTAGTGTTTAGCTGGAATTTAAAGATCCAAGCACAAACAGTTGTGCGTGCAACAGTTGAAAATGGTGATACTATTTACCATTCAAACTTGCATTATATATCGGTTGTTGGTAAACGGAAATTTAAAAGTAAAGGAGAGGCTAGAAAGTATTATCGCTTGCAAAAGAAGGTTCTCAAAGTGTATCCTTATGCCAAGTTGGCTGGTAAAAAAATAGAGGAATATGCTGATGAGTTAGCTGCGATAGATAGCGAAAGAGCTCGTAAAAAATTCTACAAGAAAATTGAAAAAGAACTGAAAGAAGAGTATGAAGGTGAGCTCAAAAAACTGACCTTCACCGAAGGTGCTATACTCATCAAATTAATTGATAGAGAAACAGGGAACACTTCATACGGATTGGTGCAGGACATGCGAGGTGATGTCACTGCTTTTTTCTATCAAGGTATGGCACGTATTTTTGGCCAAAACCTCAAAAACAAATACGATCCAGATGGTGAGGACCGAGAAATAGAACTAATTGTTCAGCAAATCGAAGCTGGACTTTTGTATTAGTTGCGTTCGAAAACAATTAAAGTTCCCTTATCTATTCCAACACGGCTTGATAATCCTCCGTTGATTTCAACTACATACTGTGCAGCACCTTCTGATGGTAATGATTGTTCAGAAAAAGGTCTTGCATTGCGCTGAATAGAAACAACCTGTCCATTGGTTTTCACATAAATGATATCCAGTGAAATGTGCGTGTTTTTCATCCAAAAACTTTGCATGCGTTCTTGATCAAATATGAATAACATACCTTGATCATCGCCCATCTGTTTACGATCCATTAAACCACGTTGACGTTCAAAATCGTTATCAGCAATTTCAATTTCAATGGAATGAATGGTGTCATTTCCATTGATGAACCACAAATTACCTTCATGCTTGAATGGAACTTCAGTAGCATGTTTGGTAACTTTACCTGGTTTAGGTTTACTAGAACCCGAAGATTGAAGTAGTGGTCTTACAATAAACATGAATATTAAAGCAATTGCAGCTATGGCGCCAAATGCAATTTTCAGTGATTTATTTCTCATGTCGCAAACTTAAAAATAGCCTTAATTCGGTGATATTAATTTTCTGTTTCTTCTTTTGGTTGAGCAGGCCAGACGTTATTCTCTAAATCGATATCAGCTACCTTGTATTCTGGATCAATCTCAATTTTTTCGATGTCTTTCATTTTAAAATTAAGGGTAAGATCATACGTTCTATTGGTCCATTGCCAGTGCGGCATTAAATTCCAATTAGGATGTTCTTGTTCTTTAAAACCATGCATCATTAAAAGGGGAATATTATACCAGATCTCAACACCATCAGTTAAGGTGACTTTGATGTCTAGAGGCATTGGCATTTCGCCATATTTATGAAGTGTGACAATGGTTTTAACACCATTTTCTTTTAAAGTGTCAATGCCGTAATCGATGTGCTTTGTAGTATTTACCCAAAACTCAAAATACCAATCTAATTCTAGGCCACTTTCTTCCTCCATCACTCGTAAGAAGTCGTTTGGTTTTGGATGTTTAAATTTCCATTGATCCCAATATGAAAGCATTCCTTTTTCAAAAGTCTTTTGACCAATAATAGAACTCAACTGACGAAGCGTAATAGCGCCTTTTACGTAACTATTAATACTGTATGCCGCATTAACTCTGTAAAAGTCGGCAGGAGTTGTAAGTGGTTCTTCCCAAGGTTGTTGAGCGTAAAAACGATACGTTTTATATGATTTTTCAAGCGGGTTGATACTGTGAGTTCCAAATAAGCTATCTAAAACCATTTCTTCAGCATAAGACGTAAACCCTTCATCCATCCACGGATATCTGAATTCGTTACTTGCTAAAACACCATAAAACCAGTTGTGAAATGATTCGTGAGCAATTAATCCGATTTTTCCGTCTTTTTTTCCATGCCCTAAAATCATTGTGCACATAGGGTATTCCATACCTCCATCACCACCTTGAATAACACTAAATTGCTCGTATGGATATTTACCAAATAAAGCACTTTGGATTTGGAATAAACGAACTACTTCTGGTTGAATCTCTTTCCATTGCTGAGCCAAAGTATCTGTTTGGTAGTAGAAGTGAAGTGTAGTGATACCGGGAACTTCAATGGAATCATGTTGATAGTCTGGATCTGCTGCCCAAGCAAAATCATGCACGTTTTCTGCTTTGAAATTCCAAGTGATTTGTTTGCCGCTTTTTTTCACTTCAGTCTTAACACCTGTGCCGCCAACAACGTATTTTTTGTGGAGTGTAATGTTTACGTCAAAAGAACCCCAAACACCGTAAAACTCACGGCCAACATATGGGTTTGGATGCCATCCATCGTTGTCGTACTCAGCTAATTTAGGATACCACTGTGTCATGGTGTAATCGATACCTTCTTTGCTATCTCTACCAGATCTTCTAATTTGAAGAGGAACTTGACCTTCAAACTGCATTTCTAGGTTAGCGACTTCTCCAGGAGCAATAGGTCTTTCTAGATTGACTTCTAACACCGTACCAACAACTTTATAATTACAAGCGTTTCCGTCTTTCACCAAGTTTTTAACTCTGATATATCCTACTTCATCAGGCTGTAGTTTGCTAATACGATCTTTAACTCGTCTATCAGGATCTTGAATGTCTAATGAACGCTCGTCCATCATACTTCCTGGTTGAAAAGCATTGAAGTATAAGTGATAATAGAGTTTTTTTAGAGTGTCTGGAGAGTTGTTTGTGTATGCAATTCTTTCAAATCCTGCAAACTGGTTCTTCTCATCATCTAAAACAACATCGATGAAATAATCGGCATTTTGCTGCCAATAAGCATTTTGTGCTTGAGTAATCGTTGGAATTAAAGCAAGAAGAAAAATCAGGTGTTTGAACATAATTATTTGTTTTATCGATCAAAAAAATAGGCAATTATTGTGCAACGTTTAATTGTTGCTTTTGTTTGGGTTTTTCGGAACGGGATCGTAACCACAACCGCCCCAAGGATTACAAGAACCAATCCTTTTTATAGCTAGCCAAGATCCTTTAATGATGCCCCACTCGTTTAGGGCTTCAATTGCGTATTGACTACAGGTTGGTGTATAGCGGCAATTTTGCCCCAATAGGGGAGAGATAAACCACTGGTATAGTTTTATTAAGAAGATGAATAACTGTTTGATCAGCCATATCATTTTCCATCAAAATCTTTGTACAATAAGCTTGGTTGAATACCTGAGTTGTTTTGGTATTTCCCAGATTTATACAATTCATAATCACCCTCAATGGTGTGATAAAATATCTGACAAATTTCTACTTCAGGATATATGCGAATGGGTTGAACACAGAAAATTTCAAGTGTCCAATATCCGTTAAAACCAACATCGCCAAAACCAGCTGTAACGTGAATGAATAAGCCTAATCTTCCAATGGAAGAACGGCCTTCAAGCATCGGTACAAATTTGTTTGTTGAGGTATGCTCAATTGTCCTACCTAAGTACAATTTGTTTGGTTCCAGTAAAAGCCCTTCTTCAGGGATTGTAATTTTTGATGTAGGGTTTGGAACACGCATATCCAACTCCTTGTTATCATAAACAAGCAATTCGTTGAATAATCTTAAGTTGTAACTGTTGGGGTTGAGTTGGTTAGCATTGTAAGGCTCAATCTGTATACCTTGATTAAGCTCTCTTTCTATTTCTTTTCCTGATAAAATCATGGATTGTCCACTTTCGTATGAAGTCGCAAATCTAAATAAATCGGTAAATGGTCGCTGTATCCACCGTGATGTTTCATGCCGATATAAGTTCTGAATGGCTTGGTTCCCATGTGCGAATCGTCAGATTCTAATAGAAATGGTGCCTTAAAAATATGTGCATTATAATCGTAAAGTTGTGTTTTTGATGAACTCGAATACAAGTTCTTTGAAACAATTACTTGATCAATAACACTCCATTCGCCTTGGTATTTATGCGTTCCATCGTTTCCAACCAATGGCCAAGTTAGGTTTATTAATGATTTGGTACTGGTGTTATTTGTGTCTGGAAGTGCATGTAAAACATCTTTAACACTAGCATCAATAGGAGTATCGTTAAAGTCTCCCATTAAGATGATATTTGCGTTCGGTGAAAGCGAAAAAATAGAATCGCAAGCTTCTTTTACAACTTGCGCAGCTCTAGCTCTTTTAGGAACGGTTGCCAAAGCACCTCCGTATTTTGATGGCCAGTGATTGTATAAAACATGAATGGTATCATTGTTTTCTAGCGTAGCGCTTATTTGTAGAACATCTCGCGTTGGTCTAGATCCTGGTCCGAAATCAACTTTGATATATCGCTGGTTGTAAACTTTAACCTTGTCTTTTCTATAAATGAGAGCCACATCAATACCTCTTCGGTCTGGTGAATTTTGATGTACAATTTCGTAGTTACTGTTTTTGAGTCCCGTTTTATTGATTAAATCCTGAAGAACAATACGATCTTCAACTTCGCAAAAGCCAATTATTTCAACAGCTTCCCAACCACCAATAGAGGTAATAGCCTTTCCTAATTTTTGAAGTTTATCGTTGTATTTGGTAAAAGTCCAATGGTTATTGCCGTACGGTGTAAATGAATCATCGTTGGTGAGAGAATCATCCATGGGGAAAAATAGATTCTCCAAATTCCAAAAGGCAACGCGAATTGATCCTGATCCACGGATATCGTCTCTAAAGCCTTCAATTTCTTGAGAATGACTTTCAAATACAATTAGCGATAAAATAAAAAGCACCAAATAACGCATGGGTCAAAGTTGCGCTATTTGGTGCAATGTATTGTAAATAGGATGTTATTATTCCTGTGTTGTTCTTAGAACCAAATTAAGAATGGTACAACTAAGGCAACAATACCTATGATTAGACCGGCAAGTGCTAATCCGTGTCTGCTGCTGTTTAATCCTATTGCAGAGAAAATAACACCCAACACGGCTAAAAACGGAACAAATAAACCAACTAGGCTACAGATGAATCCTGCTACTGCAAATCCGCTTCCACCTGCCATTGACATTCCGAAAAGAGTCAATTTTTGACTGTTTGATATTTCAGCGCTTGCTCGATTATTGGTTGATGCTTTGTTAGATGGGAATATTCTATCGAAACCGATACCTTCCATAAAGTGATTTAGCGTAAAGGCTTTTTTCTTTGTTTGTTGCTTCGCTTTTTCACTTGGATATGAGCTTTTGCTTTCAAGCTTAGGCAATTGCTTCTTCTCTCGGATTTCTGGAGTTGTGTTTTCGGCCAGAATGTTTGGTGTTTCAGCTGGTGGTAAAGTTGCTAACTCCTGTTCTGGTTGGTTAGCATTTTTAACTTGTTTTTTGAAAGGAGATTTGATGTTGACGTGCCATCCTTTTGTATAGCGTCTTTTTTGGAAAGCTGATCCATTTTTACTGGTAGAACAGCTTGATATCAATAAGGTGAAAAGAATTAAAAATACAGGTAAGGAGATAACTTTTTTCATAATGATTGAATTTTGGATTGTAAAAAAGAAACTCCGAACACATTGATTTTGTTCAAAACAAAAAGAGCCCGACTTGAAAGTCGAGCTCTTGATTTTATTAGATAAATAACTTCAAAAAGTTATTTCGAAGCAAAGAATGTCGATTGATCTTGAATCATTGCTTTGGCTGTGTTTAAATCAGTTCCAGCAGCAATTGTTAATTCAGATCCATCAGGATAATAAACGCTGTATTCAGCAGTTTCTTCGTTGTAAGATGCTAGTTTAATTTCTTGAGTTCCTTCTTCAAATCTCCACTCAGCAGCTTCAGCATCAAATACCAATGCATATTCGCGACCTGCAGCATTACCATCTAATTGTTTTACATCAAAACGGTTTTTTGAAGCGGTAATAGAGTAGTTGTTTCCGTCTTCACCTTTCACTAATTGAGTTTCGCTTTCTCCTTCTTTCATAGCTACCGGATTAGAACCTGTCCAAAACTCAATTGAATTTAAGATAACGATATCAATAAACCCTGCTACACTATATACAGGAATAATCAAAAACACCAAGAATACAAGTTCGTTCACAAACTTATTTCCTAAACTCTGATTCCAGTCTAAAACTTTGTTGAACAGGCTAAATGAACCAACACAACTGGTGTTTGTAAGGCTTAGAGAAAACATTAGGGCGGCCAGACTAAGTACTTTTACTTTTTTCATTATAATGGATTTAATTTATTAATGCAATCCAAGATAAAAAGTTGGGGCGACATTACACACTTATATTACTTTGTTTTTTGTCATTTTTTTCACAAGTGTGAATTATTCGCTGATGGTTAGTTCATTTTGAACCTCCTTTTTATTTTTCACGTTTTACTAGTTACTTTGCAATGGATTTACTCGATTCGAGTTTTATTTAAAGGTTAGTGATATGAACGTTCAAGACATGCTTAAAAGACACGGATTAAAGAAAACACCTACACGAACAATGGTTTTGGATGTGTTTCACGATACCGATCATGCATTGGCTATCGCTGACTTAGAAAATGAACTGGGAAGCAATGTGGATCGGGTAACTTTATACCGTACGATGAGTTCTTTTGAAGAAAAAGGACTGATTCACAAAGTACACGATGATGAAGGTAAACTGAAATACAGTTTGTGCTCACATGCTTGCTCAGAAGATACTCACCACGATAATCACTTACATTTTCACTGCAGAAATTGCAATAAAACCATTTGTATTGAACGTGTTCCTGTGCCCAATGTAGAAGGATTAAATGGATATGAAATTCATGATGTTTACATGGTTGCCAATGGTGTTTGCAAGGCTTGTAAGGCTGAAGCTTAATTTTTTTACCAGGATTACTTCAAAATAAAGCGATTGTAAACAGTTGTTTAGTAGCTTCGTAGAATACCCAATTGCTATGAGTTACTCTGTTGAACAGCTACAAAAAATAAAGTGGCCGTTAGTCGTTTCACTTCTTGCATTCAGCTTTTCTATTTTGTTAGGAGCTGATGTACTTCACCAACAACTTCAGCTATTAGATTATTTTCCAACTAAAACCATTCAACTTGTTGATTTTGGTGTTGTTATTTTCATTCCAGTTTTAACGGGTTTGCTTTTAGATCAATTGGTTAAGAAAACATCAAAAGCACATTGGTTACTGCTTTTTGGTTTGATACTGGGTTTTATAACACTCGGTTTAGCAATCTATCTTTCATTCGCATCTTCAGGTTCTAGTTTGATAGCAACAATAATTCTGTTGCTATGGATTTTTTCGATGAGTCTTTTGGTTGCACCATCAATATCTCTTTTGCGTTTAATGAGTCCGATTGAATTATTGCCTATTGCAATGTCACTTTTTGTTGCTTTGAAAATGTTTTTTATTGCCTCAACTCACTTATTTCAAGGGTTTTATTTCACGGTTGGTATTCAGGTGTCATTGGTTATTGTATTGGTTGTATTTCTAGCTTCAGGGATATTTTATTTTTTGAAGGCGAAGTCGTTATTTTTTGAGCGAAATCAAGTAATCAATGAAACTACTAACGATGTTGAAAGTGGAATTCCAGCAGCTGTAATTACGGGTTTGTTTGCTGGATTGTCTTTTTCGGCCATGCAGTTCGCTTACAGGTATTTACTTTCTTTTGAACACTTCGATATTTTTGGATTCGACCACAATTATGTACCGTATTTCTTAGCCCTCGTTTCAGGATTATTGGCATTAACAGCATCTAAATTTATTCGAGTGGTTGAGCCTAGACCAAGTTTTTTAATTGGGTTGATTTTATTTGTGATAGCGTTTTTCCTAGTGCTTTACAGACAAGAAATCTCCTTCATGATGGCATCTGGAATTATTATGGCTGTTTCGTATACGCTTATTGCAATGTCTTCATTGCCTTACATCTATTCATCTGAAAATCCATATCAACTCGGAATAGTAACAGGTATATTCTTTGGTATTTCAGAGTTAATTCCAAAGTTGGTTGACTATTATCTTGTTCAAGGCTGATGAATGTCATTTTCTGAACGTAAACTTCGTTTCAACTTCGCATCGAGATGAGTGACAATCGAGAATCAGCTGCAAATGAAACCCCTCGTTGTTATCACTGTGGTGATGTGTGTGATACTGAAATCATTCATGCACATGATAAAACCTTTTGTTGCGAAGGCTGCAAGATGGTTTTTGAACTATTAGATGATAATGACTTGTGCACGTATTATGATCTGGAAAAAAATCCAGGAATCAAGATGCGTGGATCTTTGGGGGATAAATTCGCTTATCTAGACAACGAGGAAATTGAATCCAGTTTGCTCGATTTCAACGATGGCGATCTAAAGAAAATCAAATTCTATATTCCGCAAATACACTGTAGCTCGTGTATTTGGCTGCTTGAGAATATGTATCGAATGCGAGATGGCATCGTTCAATCTCAAGTCAATTTCATTAAAAAAGAGGCTTACGTAACGTATCGTTCAGATCAAGTATCGTTGAGAGAATTGGTCGAGTTGATGACGTCAATCGGTTATGAGCCTGCCATTTCGCTGCAAAGTGGAACCAAAGAAGCCAAGAAAAAGGTTGACAGAGCTTTATACTACAAACTTGGAATTGCTGGATTTGCATTTGGCAATATCATGCTATTGAGTTTCCCAGAATATCTAGATGTTCAAGACTTTTTAGAAGATCAATACAAAAGGCTATTTGGGTATTTAAACTTGGTGCTTTCACTACCTGTTTTCTTCTACAGCGCTTCTGATTATTTCGTTTCTGCGTTTAAAGGTCTAAGGGCTAAATATGTGAATATCGATGTTCCTGTATCAATCGGAATTATCGCTTTATATTCTCGTAGTTCTTATGAGATTCTATCAGAAACTGGCCCTGGATTCATGGATTCGTTTGCCATGTTTGTGTTCTTGTTGTTGGTAGGGAAGTGGTATCAAAATAGAACCTATCAGGCTTTGTCGTTTGATCGTGATTACAAGTCGTATTTTCCAATAGCAGTTACCAAGTTGATTGATGGAGTAGAGCACAACGTTGCGCTCAATTCCATTGATGTTAACGATATTATTCTGGTAAGAAATGGGGAGATAATTCCAGCAGATAGTACGCTTTTATCCAATGAAGCTCAGATAGATTACAGCTTCGTAACTGGTGAATCGGATGCAGTTTCTAAGAGAGCAAGTGATAAAATTTTTGCTGGCGGTAGACAAGTTGGAGCTTCCATTAAACTAAGAGTTGATAAGGCTGTTTCGCAATCTTATTTAACCAGATTGTGGAATCAAGATACATTCCAGCGCGAGAAAACAACCATGAACCGATTGATAGATCGAGTGAGTCAAAACTTTACATTCATGGTTATGATTTTAGCTATGGGAGCGATGGCATTTTGGTGGTATCAATCGGGCATGTCAGAATCCATTCATGTGTTCACTTCAGTGTTGATTATTGCTTGTCCTTGCGCGCTGGCTTTAACAGTTCCATTCACTTTTGGAAACAGCTTACGCATTTTCGGAAAACTCGGATTTTATTTGAAAAATACCGACACTATTGAGCGCATGGCTCAGGTAGATACATTGGTTTTCGATAAAACAGGAACACTAACTCAAAGTGTTGCCGATGAGGTTGATTTTCATGGAACCACATTAAATCCTACCGAACTTCAATTAATCAAGTCTTTGGTAAAACAAAGTGCTCACCCTGTAAGTACCGCATTGTACCGTTATATATCGGGGGCGGTAGTAGGGGTAGACTCCTTTAAAGAAGTCACCAGTAAAGGTGTGGTTGGTGAGGTTCAAGGACATCAATTAACCATTGGATCTTCTAAGCTGCTCTCAAAAGAGGTAGTGTCTACTGGTGAGAAATTAGCCAGTGTTGCTCACATCGAAATTGACGGAGAATACAAAGGGTATTTTAGTCTGCACAAGGCATACAGAAACGGATTAGAAGATGTCTTGAAACAACTGGGCAACAAATATGAATTGTATTTGCTGAGTGGTGATAACGAAGCTGAATTTGAAAATTTAAGACCGTATTTCTCATCCGATTCTCATTTGCAGTTTAACCAAACACCAGAAGCCAAACTCAACTTCATTCAATCGCTTCAAGAAAAAGGAAATAAGGTGTTGATGATTGGCGATGGATTGAATGATGCAGGTGCTTTAAAACAAGCCGATGTAGGCATTAGTATTGCTGATGATGTTTTCCAGTTTTCACCAGCTTGTGATGCCATTTTAAGAGCAGATAAATTTGACTGCTTACCCAAGTTATTGCTGTATTCTGGTAAAGCAATGCGCATTGTGAGATCTAGCTTTGCAATATCTATTTCTTACAATTCAATTGGGATGTTATTTGCCTTAAATGGAATGGTAACTCCTTTATTTGCAGCTATATTGATGCCAATCAGTAGCGTGTCTGTTGTTTCATTTGTAACAATAGCTACTAATTTATCAGCACGTTCATTGGGATTTAACCGCAATAAATTGGAGAAAAATCAACCAATTGTTTAGTTTTAAACCATTGTAAATCAATTGACTTGACACAAAACTGACAAAAGTCATGTATGCATGTGACTGCTCTCATGTTTTATCCATGCGATCTCTACCACATTTGTATTGTTAAAAAATGTAAAAACATTCCGATCAATGAGCGCTATTTATGTACTAATTGGGTTTAGCCTTGCAGCCGCACTAGGTTTTTTAGGGGCTTTCATCTGGTCCATTAAGAATGGCCAGTACGATGATGATTATACACCAAGTGTCCGCATTCTATTTGACGACACACAATCTAATAATTCTAACTCGAATCCTAAATAATAATTTGTTCCATGGCAGATAATCAAGAACACTCTGTGAATCAGGATAAAGTATCCGGCACAGGGCACGCAGATGAGATCAAACACAAAGTGGAATCTAAATCTGCAGCGAATCAAGAGCATTTCGAATACGACAATGTCATCGTTCGCAATTTCGCCTTTGCAACCATTGCATTTGGTGTAATTGGAATGTTGGTTGGTTTAGTTGTTGCTCTTCAATTTGTTTTTCCAGAACTAAACTTCGGTATTCCTTATACCACGTTTGGTAGAATTAGACCACTGCATACCAATGCGGTGATTTTTGCATTTGTTGGAAATGCTATTTTCACGGGAGTTTATTACTCTTTACCACGTTTGCTTAAAGCACCTATGGCAAGTAAGTTTTTATCTTACTTCAACTTTTGGGGATGGCAAGCAATTATCCTTTCTGCTGCGGTAACACTTCCTCTGGGAATGACTTCAAGTAAAGAATATGCCGAGCTAGAATGGCCTATCGATATTGCTATTGCAGTAGTTTGGGTTGCATTTGGTGTAAACATGTTCTTAACTATCATGAAACGTAGAGAACGTCACTTGTATGTTGCTATATGGTTCTATATCGCTACATTCTTAACCGTAGCCATGTTACACATCGTTAACAACATCGAACTTCCAGTTTCATTAACCAAATCATACAGCTGGTATGCAGGTGTACAAGATGCCTTAATTCAGTGGTGGTATGGACACAATGCGGTAGCATTCTTCCTTACGACTCCAGTCTTAGGTTTGATGTATTACTTCGTGCCTAAAGCGGCTAATCGCCCGGTATATTCTTACAGATTATCAATCATTCACTTCTGGGCCTTGATTTTTATCTACATCTGGGCTGGACCTCACCACTTGTTGTATACTGCACTTCCTGATTGGGCTCAATCATTAGGTACTGTATTCTCAGTGATGTTGATTTTCCCTTCTTGGGGTGGTATGATCAACGGTCTATTAACTCTTCGTGGTGCTTGGGACCGTGTAAGAGAAGATCCTATTTTGAAATTCTTCGTTGTTGCAATTACTGCTTACGGTATGAGCACATTTGAAGGTCCAATGCTTTCAACTAAAAACTTGAATGCAATTGCTCACTACACTGACTGGATTCCAGCTCACGTGCACGTAGGTGCATTAGGTTGGAATGGTTTCATCACATTCGGTATGTTATACTGGTTGTTCCCACGCTTATTCAACACAAAATTGTGGAGCACAAAATTGGCAAACACACACTTCTGGATTGGTACTATGGGTATCTTATTCTGGGTATTGCCAATGTACTGGGCAGGATGGACTCAAGCATCTATGTGGAAACAATTTACTGCTGAAGGAATGTTGGCTTACCCTAACTTCTTAGAAACAGTAACTCAATTAGCACCAATGTATGCTATTCGTGCGGTGGGTGGTACTTTGTACTTCACAGGTATGATCTTAGCAATGATTAATTTAATTGCTACTGCTAAGCAAGGTAAATTGGTTAAAACTGAATCTGCAAGCGCTCCAGCATTGGCGTCAACTTACCGCAAACCTAAAGGTGAGCACTGGCACCGTTGGATTGAAAGAAGACCAGTTCCATTATTCTTCTGGTCTTTAGTAGCAGTTGCTATTGGTGGTGCTATCGAGATTATTCCAACATTCATGGTAAAATCAAACGTGCCAACTATTGCAAGTGTAAAACCTTACACTCCGCTTGAATTAGAAGGTCGTGATATCTATATCCGTGAGGGTTGTAATAACTGTCACTCACAAATGGTTCGTCCATTCCGTTCAGAAGTAGTTCGCTACGGAGATTATTCTAAAGCGGGTGAATTTGTTTACGATCACCCATTCTTATGGGGTTCTAAACGTACTGGTCCAGATCTTCACAGATTGGGTGGTAAATATCCTAACGCTTGGCATTACCGTCACATGTTAGATCCTGAGTTAACATCTCCTGGTTCAATTATGCCGAAATATCCTTGGTTGTTTGAAGACGAATTGAACACTTCGTTAACTGAAGATAAAATCAGTGCAATGAGAACTTTGGGTGTGCCTTACGATGAAGGTTACGAAGCTCAAGCAATGGCAGATTTGAATGCGCAAGCTGAAGAAATTGCTGCAGACCTAAAAGAACAAGGTTATGAAGTAATGAGCAACAAAGAAATCGTAGCTCTTATCTCTTACCTACAACGTTTGGGTACTGATATTAAAGGTGAAAATGCCGATATGGCTCAATTGAAATAAATGAATAATCGAGTGGGAGAGCAATCTCCCACTTATTAAAACTGAACATCATGTTGAAATTCATTAAATATCATATGGCATCAATAGCAGATATCGAGATATTTCCATTGATCTCATTTCTGTTATTCTTTACGGTTTTCATCTTAATGCTTGTTCAAGTAATAATGATGAAAAAATCAGAAGTAGCTGAAATTTCTGCGCTACCTCTAGTTGATGATTCAGATAACGAAAGCAAAGAATAAAACGCCCAAATCCTATTTTCATGAATACGTTTAAATCATATTTCAAAAACAACGGATTAAAGCTAGCAATGTCAGCTGTTGCATTGGGTCCGTTATCAGCTTTTGCTCAAGAGGCAGAAGCGGGAGGAGGCATGTCTGACTCCACTAAATTTTACATCCTTTTAGGGATGATCATCTTCCAAATCATTTTGTTGTTTACCGTTTCTGGCATCATTAAAAGCTTAACAGGAAGTACACAACTTTGGAAGAAATATTTCACAGGAGATCAAAAGAATGTAGCAGCAGTTGCCATTGCGGTGTTGGCTATTTCATCTCCAATTTTTGCTCAGGATGCTGCGCAGGGCGGTAGCTTCGTATTAGATTCAGGTTTAGAAAACTTGCTTCTTGCAGTTAACTTGTTCTTGTTGGTTGGAATCATCTTCTTATTGGGAACTTTAAGAACATTGGTTCGCACTTTAACTGATGCTGAAAAATCTGAAACCGAATTGGTTGAAGATAGAGGTTGGTTAGGTAACTTCATGACTAACATGACTGATGCAGTTCCTGTTGATGAAGAAGATGAAATCTTAACCGATCACGATTATGATGGTATCCAAGAGTTAGACAACAATTTACCACCATGGTGGGTAATGGGATTCTATATCACTATTGCGTGTGCTGTTGTTTATTTCGGATATTATGAGGTTTACTTAGGTGGAAATATCTCTAAAAAAGAATATGCTGCTGAAATGCAACAAGCTGCTGAAGAAAAAGAAGCTTACTTGGCTGCATTAGGCGGAAGTATTGACGAAACAAATGTGGAGTTATTAACTGATGCTAGTGCTCTTGAAAGTGGAGCTACAATTTTCGAAAACAACTGTGTAGCATGTCACGGTGGTGCTGGTGAAGGTGGCGTTGGTCCTAACTTAACTGATAAATATTGGTTACACGGTGGTGGAATCAAAGAAGTATTTACAACAGTTAAATACGGTGTTCCTGCAAAAGGTATGATTCCTTGGGAAGATCAATTAACTCCTCCACAAATGCAACAAGTGGCTAGTTATATCTTGTCTCTTCAAGGCACAAATCCTCCAAATCCAAAAGAGCCTCAAGGTGATGTTTGGGTTGAAGAAGGAGCTGCTACTGAAGAAGCACCAG